>ERZ791765.19-NODE-19-length-255434-cov-60.263452_pt1 | contig 255434 bp, 258 predicted proteins | sample MGYA00509949_ERZ791765 | MGnify/ENA primary metagenome ERZ791765 (study PRJEB30046, sample SAMN00791980) | human gut metagenome | study: EMG produced TPA metagenomics assembly of the A metagenome-wide association study of gut microbiota in type 2...
CCTCCTATGTGCCGCCGTGGATTTACACGGTGTTAGGTCGTCGTTGGTTTAGCGTGGACGAAAAGAAACGGCGGCTCTGAAAATCAAAGCCGCCGTTTCAAATGGGCGTGTCAAATTGTCTGCTCTACGACGGCTTTTTTTCTTTTGCCGTCGTCCGGCAGAGTATTATTCAATATCTAATTCAATGTTTCCAGTGAAATTCTCGCATTCAATGCCGATATAATTTCCACCATCAGGAAGTGTAATTGTGTCACTATAAGTTCCGGTTGTTTCAATCAAAGTGACTGCTTTATCAGATCCAGAAATCCAAAATACTTTTGCAGTACCTTCCGTAACCTCCAAAGTGCAGTCAATAGACAGTTCCTTACCGGCTTCTCTTTTTATGGAAGTTCCTCCGAACAAATACTCTGTATCTGAAAAATCCTCATAATCAGCCGTATAAGTTCCCGTATAATCATCGATCCCTTTTTCTTTTGTTCCTTCCAAAGATGACTTTCCTGTAAGTTCTATGGCTCCAGCCGACTGAACGATATTATTATAATGATCGAGAATTTCATCTTTTGAACAGCCAGAAAGCATAAAACTTCCCAAAAGGACAAATGCCAATGCTAAAACTATTTTCTTCATAAAATCATCACCAGCCTTTCTTTGGAGCTACCTTTTTGGCCTTTTTCTTTGTTTGGGTTGCTTCTCGTTCTTTCATGCACAAAATCAAGATGGCAGAAATAACGACAGCAAGCGCAAGACTGCAAGAACAGGTTCCGATATTCCAGTTGACTGCGGTATCATAGCTACGGTAGCCTACCATTCCAAGACTTGCGGTAATCGGATAAAGGTTTGCCAATGTCATATTTCCAGCGGCAAACATCCCTCCATATCCATAGACAAAAGCAATGATTACACCGACTAAAAAGCTGCCTGCACTCCGACAAGTAAGAGCGATAATCGGCAGAACCGCAAGATATAAAAAGAAATTAACCGCAGTAATCTGCAAGGCTGCTTTTAGAGCTAAGGAAATCTCAAAGCCGGGAAATCCCACAATCATTTCTGCTATGATTGTAAACAGACTGCATATCAGCCCGAAAATAATAGACAATACGCCGCACACAATCAATTTTCCGGTCAACAGTTTCTTAAAAGAGATCGGCACAGTCAGAATATTTTTCAATGTGTCATCCGTCTGCTCACGAGAAATCATATATCCAGCAATTAGGCTGATACACATCGGAAAAATCATGGACATATTGTTTTTGATGACCTGTTCTGTAAGATAGGCAAAATCCCAAACGGAACCATCATTCGCCATAGAGGTAAACAAGGTCAGCAGGACGGATAGGAGCATGAGTGCAACGCCCGCCCAAAGGATATGATACCTTTTCAATTTATAAAATTCTGTTTTTACAATGCGAACCATGTTTATTCCCCCCTCTGCTTATATAATCTGTCAATCAGTAAGAACGAAACGAATGCCATAATCCCAAGAATGAATACAACTTGAAATGTTGAGGGAATTAGCCCTGTCATTTGCTCCAAGTCCATTTTTATTCCATGAGCCGCCATATCTCCCGCACTCCAAAATGTAGTCAGTGGCGTGGGCAGAAGCCATAACATAGTTTTAGGCAGTGTGTCAAACAATGCCGTAGCACTCATGTTCAGAACGCTGTAAAAGACACACAACAAAATGGAAAAAACATAGGTCTTACTGAAAAAGACAACAAGGACAATCAACGGGAGTGTTCCTGCCGTAATGAAGATCCCCGTTTCAACCGCCAAAAACAGCTTATAACCAATTCCATAAACTTCTAATGTTCCAATTCCGCAAAGAATTGTTGCAATGGTAGAAGCCACGCAAAAAACAATTCCAAAGATAAAAAGGACAATAATCTTTGCAAGTACCATTTGCGTGCTGGTTACGGGAATTGTACGCAGATTTTTGAATGTATCATTGTCGCGTTCCATAAAAAACAGAATAGCGGCAATCACTCCGATAATGCAGGGCAGTAAAAACTGGATACCATATCCCAACACCATGTTAAATAGTCCATCGAAAGCATCTGCCCGATCCGTATATCGCTCCATCATAGAGGGCGTTGTCATCAGATAAGTCAGCGGGATTGGAAACAGGAACGCAGCCAAAATAATCAGCGGAATAAATTTCTTCCGTTTCAATTTCAAAAATTCGCATTTGATTAGTTTAAGCAATTCCTTCGCCCCCTGTCACACGCTTGAAGTAATCTTCAAGACTTTCTTCACAGGTATGTGCTTCTGATACCTCCAATCCGTTTTCTACAAAAGCAGTTACAATTTTCCCCACGGGTAGCTCCATATTGTGTAGACGCAGATTGTGGTCGTCTTGTATGGAAAAATGGGTTTCATGGAAATTGCGTTCCAAAATTCTTGCCGCCTGTGCAGTATCAGAGAGCGTAAAACGGATATGCTTACTGCTTTTTTGCTCCAGCTCAGCAAGGCTTTCTTCTTCCAGCAACGCGCCGTGGTCGATAATTCCAATATCGTCAGCCAGCAAGGAAATCTCCGAAAGAATGTGACTGGAAATCAAAATAGTTTTTCCTCTTGTGTCGCAAAGCTCCCGAATAAAGGATCGTACTTCTGCAATACCGATGGGATCGAGACCGTTGATCGGCTCATCCAAAATCAAAAGCTCCGGATCGTGCATAACGGCAAGGGCGATGGCAAGCCGCTGCTTCATACCAAGAGAATACTGTGAAAAGAGCTTTTTATCTTTGTAGGGCAGTCCTACCAGATCCAGAGCATCTTTGATGGCATGATTGTTTGGTACGCCCCGCAGAGTAGCAAAGATACGCAGGTTCTCTGTGCCGGTCAGATTGGGATAAAAACCGGGGGACTCAATCAGGCTTCCGATACGGGGCAACAGCTTCTTTTCATTCCCTTGCAAAGACTTTCCCCAGATTTTGACCTCCCCGGAAGTCGGCTTCGTTAAGCCCAACAGCATTTTCATAGTTGTGGTTTTTCCGGCTCCGTTTCTACCCAACAGACCATAAATTCTCCCACGCTTCACATGGATATTTAAGTCAGCCACACTCTTTTGTGAGCCGTATTGCTTCGTCAGATTTTTTGTTTCAATGATGTAATTTGTATCCATATTCAAAACCTCCTGTTCTGTAAGGTATTCTATCATGCCAACCTTGCATTAACCTTGCCGCAACCTTGCATTAACCTTGCAATTTGAAATCCAGTAAAATGACAAAGGCTCCCGCCATAAAGACGGGAACCCGCTTAACTCTCCAAGGGAAAAAGCAACATAAATTCAGTTCCTTTTCCCGGCAAACTTTCAACTGTTATATTTCCACCCATCTTTTCTACAAGCTGATGGACAATAGAAAGACCAAGTCCGCTGCCTTTTTCAGAGCGTCCTTTATCACACTTATAAAGCCGTTCAAATATGTGTTTCAAATCTTCTTTCTCAATTCCCACTCCATTATCCGCCAGCAGCAGCTCCATGTTATTTTCCTTCTTCGATAGGGAAATTTTGATTTTGTCCGCATGGCTGTGAGCGATTACATTTTGAATAAGGTTATTGATGATCCTCATATAGCTATCCATATCCAATCTTACCCGGACAGGCTGTTCAGGAATATCAATGTCATAATCAACCTGTTTATCCTCAAAAATCGGTATCCAGTCGATCAGAATATTTCTTGTCAGCTCTGCAACCTCAACGCTCTGGATCTCCAAAGCAAACTCGTTTGAATTTAACTTGAACCAGTCAAAGAGTACATCAATGTATTCTTTCAGATCATGGGCTTTCCGACGGGCGGTTTCAATATAATCATCCCGGTCTTTTCCTGTGACCAGTCCTTTGTGTGCAGCGTCAAGATACCCAAGCAGAGTAGTAAGGGGCGTTCGCACGTCATGGGAAAGGCTCGTCATAAGCTGGCGGTTGGTTTCTTCTGTCTGCCGTACAGTTGAAAGTCTGCTTTCATAGGCCACAACGATCTCATTGATTTCATAGGCAAGAGGTGCTGTCAGTTCATTTGTTGCAGATAGAATACGCCGGTTGCCATTTCCGTTTTTCACATCAACCAGCACATCGGTCATTTCTGCTATTTGTTTTTTTACACGCCGAACGAGAACGATGGAAGTCAATACAGCCACAACAGCAATCACAATGGACAAGAATACGATAATTTCCATGCTGACTACACCTCCTTATTAAACCGGTAGCCAATCCCTTTGACCGTTTGTATATACTTTGGGCTTGAAGGATTGACTTCTAATTTTTTACGAAGCCGACTGATAATCGCCATAATGTTACTGTCATCATAGAAATATTCTTCGCCCCATACTTCCTCATAAATCTGCTGTTTGGTCAAAATTTTCCCTTGATGTTTTGCACAGTACAGGAGCAAATCAAATTCCTTTGGGGGCAGTTCAAAAGTGCCGTTTGATGTAGTAGCAGAACGATTTTCAAGGTCAATCTGCAATCCGTCAAAATTTAGCTTTTGTATGGCTCCAGCTTGCTGATTAAAGCGAGTGTAGCGGCGAATAAGAGACGCAATACGGGCAATCAGTTCATCCATATCAAACGGTTTTGTAAGATAATCGTCCGCTCCGGCCCGTAAGCCCCGTACTTTAGAAATGCTGTCATTTTTAGATGTGAACATCAAAATCGGCAAGCTGTACTCCTTGCGAATTTCTTCCAGCGTTTCAAACCCGTCCATGCCGGGCATCATCACATCCAGCACCACAAGCTGGTATTCCTGCTCTCTTAATTTTTGTAAGCCCTCTTTTCCGGTATTACAAAAATCAGCTTCTATGTTTTCTGCTTGTACGCTACGTTTAATCAAAGCGCACAGTTCTCTGTCATCATCTATAATCAGGATTTTATTCATGGTGCAACCCCTTCCCTTGTTTTGTCCTTCCGTCAATCGGCTTTTCTGCGTTCTTTGGGATCAGCCAAACACCAGCCATCTTCACAGCGCCGGGGATACGCCCACCAGCGCAATAATAATTTACCCTACGAGGTGTCACGCCCCACTTCTCGGCGGCCTCTTTCAATGTCATATAGTCCATTCCGCACCTCCACAGAGTACATTATAGTTCTCTTTCTCGAACAATGCAAGGAACGAAATGTGAATTATAAACTTCAACTAACCTGCATATAGCAACATTCCACGGGCAAAGTATGAATTATACAATGTAACTGGGTGATGTTATATGGCGAAAGTTGAAGATTGTCCCGGTTTTGAAACCTTCGGCGCAGATGTCAAAGCTGCACGAGAGGCAAAGCGTCTGGCACGAAAAACATTGGCAGAAATGGTTGGGATTGAATGGCGGTATCTTGCCAACATTGAGAATCAAGGTGCGATTCCGAGCCTGCCTGTGATGATCCAGTTGATTAAGGTCTGCGGACTTCCCGTGGAACGGTATTTTAACCCGGAGATTATGCGAGAAGAAAGCGAACAGCGGCAACGGGTCAGCCACAAGCTGAAGCTTTGCCCTGAAGAATACCTGCCGATTATCGAAGGTGCCATAGACGGGGCGCTCAAAATGGAACAGACTGCGAAGCAGAAGGAGGACGCATAATCGCGGCCTCCTTCTGGCATTTCTATATCAAGGTTCCCGGCACTTTTCCAAAAGTTCCCGACACCTCTGCTGGATTTCTCCGGTTTCTGTCACAGTCAGGTCACGGTCATTTCCAGTAATCTTATCTTCCAGAAAGTTGGCGTATGTACCCAACAAAGCGTTCCGTAAATCCTCCGGGGTTTTCTGTATTTCTGCGCTGTACCAGTCATTCCGGTGGGGTTCCCATGCCATCAATGTATAACCATGACTGGTCTGAACCACCTCATACAGAGGGTCATCATCCAGATATGCCTGAAACACTTTCAAAACCTTTTCAAAGGTCAGCATTTCCCGCACCTCCCATTCATCTGCAAATCAGTTCCCTGATTAAAATTTCCTCAATCTGTGCCGTTAATGTGTTCATCAGCCCCACCCAACGCATAGGATCACAGGCTTTCAGTTCCTCCGTGACACCCGCAGTCTCCATCATGTGAGGCAACATGGTGTCCACACGCTCCTGCGCTGTCCGGTCAATCTCTATCAGGTGCGGATACAGCTTCTCGCTCATCAGTAGTTGGTTGTAGAGAATGGGGCGATGTTCCTTTAGGTAGGATTTTCGCATTCTGCCGTACTTGCCAATAGAAGTTTCCGGCTGTTCAGAAAGTTTTAGGTTGGGTATATCATAATCTCCACAACGAATGTAAGTCAACTTACTCATATTCATTCTCCTTTGCTCCGTGATGATTAGACTGCTGCGCTGGCTGCTATGCCGCCTTTGCGCGGTTCTTCTTTTGGTAGCTGCCCGACAGTAGAAAAAACACCTTTTTTCATATCCTCAGCCCGAATCAGGGCTTTCTTAGCGTCCATTTCCGCTTTTTTCTTCGCCTTGATTTTGTTCTCATACCGTTTCTGTGCGCCGCTGGCTTTTCGTTTCAAATAGTTCTGATGGAGCCTGTCCTTGCGTTCTTCTTTTTTTCGCAATTCTTCCTGTTCCTCCGGTGTTAAAGGAACCGGCTGTAAGGATGGTGGGATATAGCGTCCTAAAAAATTGAAGTAGATTTCAATTTCCTGCGTGGTGTCCTGACTGCCTTTTCTGGCGCGTTCGTGGACAAGGATTTTCTCTACAAACTCGTTGAGCATGGTGTTTGTCAGCGTGTCAAAATTCTCGTACTTATCAATCAGGGCTATAAATTTCTCCGCTGATTTCTGGCTTTGCTCGTAGCCAGTAACAGCCTTTTCCAGCTCTGCAATTTCAATCTCAAGTGCGTCCTGCTCTTTGGCATACTGTGCATCAAGTGCCCTATATCGTGCATCCGGCAGCTTGCCGAGGGTGTTGTCCTCATAGATTTTGCAAATCAGTTTTTCCAGTTCTCCGGATCTCTTTTGAGCAGCGGCCAGACGCCTGCGCTTTTTCGCTATATCGGCACTCTGTTGGGCAACCTGCGTCTCCTGAACAGTGTGAATAAATTCCGTCCGATCATTTTTGGAATATTCAGCAATAGCCCGGAGCGTGTCGGAAACCAATGTCAGAACGGCACTCTCATTGATACGGTGTTGTGTAGGGCATAGTGTCCCACACGGAACTTTGGTATAATTGGAACAGGTATATTGAGAAACCCGCTTGCCATTGTTGGTGCGGTGGACATACATCTTGCCGCCGCAATCGGCACAATAGAGCAAGCCTGTGAGGGGAGCTGCTTCGCCCCAGCCGTTTGGATAACGCCGTACATTGCTGCGGATTTTCTGCGCCAAATCAAAGGTCTGCTGGTCGATAATGGCTTCATGGGTATTCTCAAAGATCGTCCATTCGTCCTCAGAAACATAGTGGCTTTTCTTGTCCTTAAAGTGCTTGCGGGTCTTGAAATTGATGGTATGCCCTAAATACTCTCGTTTTTTCAAAATGTTCACGATGGTAGATGATCCCCATCCATAGGGGTCTTTGACCGGCTTTGAACGGTTCACACCCTCGTTGAAGCGGGCAAGGTGTACGACAGGAATTTCAATCCGGTCTGTGGATAATTTGCAGGCGATCTGATAAGGCCCATATCCCTCCAGCGTGAGGGAGAAGATACGGCGTACCACTTCGGAAGCTTCCTCATCTACCAACCAATGCTCCCGCTTTTCATCCCACAAGTAGCCGTAAATCACAGTACCGGTCAGGTGCTTGCCGCTCATGCCTTTTGACTTAAACACAGAGCGGATTTTTCGACTGGTATCACGGGCGTAAAATTCATTCATGATGTTGCGGAACGGGGTAAAATCGTCATCGCCTTTCAGACTGTCCACACCATCATTGATCGCAATCAGCCGAACGCCGCGCTGCCGCAAAACCTCCATGACCTGACCGACCTTTAGATAGTCGCGTCCTAACCGGCTCATGTCCTTGATGACGATTGCCTCTACACGCCCTGCCTCCACTTCCTCCATCATCGCCAAAAATCCGGGGCGGTCAAACCGGGTGCCTGAGATACCATCATCGGTAAAGTGCGTAGGGTTGGGCAGCCCATTCCGGCGGGCAAAATCCTCTAACATCTGTTTTTGGTTGGATATGGAATTGCTCTCGCCCTGTAACTCATCGTCCCGGCTCAGGCGCTCGTACAGTGGGGTAATTTTTTCATTTCTCATGGCTGTACCTCCTGAAACAAAAATGCTCTAAGTGACTGCTTCACTAACCATGACAAAAACCATGATTAAGAAGTCACTTAGAGCATACATCTCCGGCGGCCAGCTTATATTTCTTATACTGGCGCACCGCAAAGTGGTTTGGCTTCTCGGCTTCCAGTGCATCAAACATCAGGTCTACGGGGTTTTTGAACTCCTCGTCATCCTCACGGACTTCCATGGCGTTGATGAACTCGATGAGGGTGGAGAAGTTTTGCTCCTCCACCGGAGCTTCATAGTGGATATATCCAATCAACGCGCAATACAGCAATGTTTCCGCCTTGACCCAGAAATCGTCTCCGGCCTTGCCTTCGCCTTTGGTATTGGCAATCAGCGTTGTTACCAGCTTCAAGATGTCCTTTTCGCTATGGATATAGGCGAAAGGGTTATAGTGCATGGACTTCTTGAAGTTGATGGTATTTAGGACCTTGATTCGGTACGGCTCATAAATGACCTTGCCGTGCTTATCCTTCATGGGCTTTCCGTCCTTCCCCAGCTTGGGCGCGCCCCTTTGGAGCATTTTTCCACACTCCACCAGAATTGTTCCTTTCGGGTCCGTCACAACATAGGAGCTGTGCATCTGCATCAGGTTGGGTTTCAGCCAGAATCGGGTCTTACCGGAACCGGAGCCGCCGATCACCAGCACATTTTTGTTTCTGGCGGTCTTTGGGTCCTTGGGGCGGCTGTTCATGGTCAGGCTCTCCGTTTTCGTCAGAATCACATTGTTCTGGAATACCGGGTCGATGTAGGGTGCAATGTCCTCATGGGTTCCCCAACGGGCGGAACCGTATTCCATGCCGTGCCTGTACTTCTTGGCGTTCTTGCTTTTCAGGTACACAGCCAGCCGCAGGCCGCCGCCGCAGCACAGGCCCACCAGCAGGTCCAGCGGGTGCAGGCTGGGCCACCAGCTGGCCAGCGCCACCGGCAGCGTGGAGAAGAACGAGAGCATTTTTGCCGAAGCGTCCGCACCCACGGCCATCCGCCACGCTTCACCGAAGTTGGTGGAGAAAAGCCCCATCAGGATATACGGCAGATTCAGCAAAATGAGCTTTTTGATGTTCAGCTGCTTTTTCATCGTTCCAGCTCCTTTCGCTTGGTGCGATCCACCACAGCATTTTTAACCATCTCTTTGAACTGGTTAAGTTTTGCCAGTACGGACGGGCGCTCTGTTTTCGTTGCCTTTTTGACCTTTTTGTTGGTGTACTCTGTAAAAGCTGCTGTCAGAGCATCTGCATCACGGCCTTTGAAAAAAATCAGGTACTTTGGCGGAGAACTGCTGCGGTCCTTTTTCACCGCATAATCCACACCATATTTCCGGGCGATTTTCTCAAACTCCTTGATAGAGGGGTCTGTGATCTCAATGTTGGATATTCCCTGATTCTGCCCGACAAGCTGCTTCACAGTCTGTTTTCCATGCGGAACAACCGGCGCATCACGGCTTCTCTGTTTTTCCAGCTTCTTTTCCTTTCGATGTGCCATGTACTTGCTTATGGCAGCCTTAAACATTCTGCCGGTAAACTTTGTTCCACTGACAACCAGCGTCAAAGTTCTGTTTTCCACTTCTTCCTGCATTTTCTCGCCTCCTTTCCACGAAGTTTGCAGGGAATCTCTTTTTTTGCTAAGGCGGAACCACCAGCCGCCGCAGAAGATAACGCTTCATACCTCCCTCCTTAGCGTAACTGGTCGGAATGGTCATAGTGCAGATTGCCCTGGCGTACCTTTGCGTGGCTCAAAATCTTAATCTGCCCCTTTTCCTGACTATCCAGTGCTTTTTCATAACCGGTATCCGACAGGAACAGGCGGGTTCGTTCGCCTTTCCAGCCAACAGGGGAATCGTTCGTCAGCACATCAAAAATAATCATGTGCCGGGTGTCCTCCGCAAAGCGCTGGAGGTCCATATATCCATGACCGTGATAATTCTGCGCTCCTGCCTTTGCCCGCATTTCTTCCATCAGCTGCCCTATGGTCTTTCCCTCAGACATTATGCTTGCTCCTTTCTCCCGGCAGTTCCGGGCAATAAAAAAGCGACCATTTACCAGCCGCCATACAGATCGTGATTTACTTGTGAGGTGTAATGATTGCTTATCGTGGTCGGTGCATTGAACAGAACGGTCAGAAGATACTGCTTCATGTTGCGAATTTCCGTGGTGTTCTTCTGTAAACAGTCCATGACAAACTCAATGTGCGAGTTATCCAGCTTCAAGAACCTGGAACGAACGATTTCATGCGGAAAATCGCTTCCTGCAATACGGGTGGTCTTTCGCTTTGCACAGACCGTTTCCACGATCAACTCCACAATTTCGTCCAAATCCTCCCGATAAGTTTCATACTGCTGACACAGGTATTCATACCCGATATTCTCCTGAATCAATTCCCGATAACTCTCTATCTCTGTGAGTGACATCGCATCCCTTCCTTTCCGTTCCGGCAGACAATCTGCCGCACAATCCCGGAAGGGAATGGAATCGGTACTTGATCCATAAATATTTTGTTTTTGAGTATTTGATTTCTCTATATTTAATTCTGCGGGCTTTTCCGTATCCGGTTTATCCATATACGGGTTTTCCGTATCTGGTGAATCCGTATCCGGTTTTCTAAGCTGTGGCTGCTCGTATATGACATACTCCGTATCACTGATGCGTCCCTGGCTGTCACGCAGTTTGTGCCGCACAATGTAACCGGCAGCCTCCAATTCCCGCAACGCAGCGCCTATGGCATCCACGCCCTCCTTACAGATCTTTGCAAGACCACGGGTGGTGTAATTCCAGTCCTCTGGCAAAGACAGCATCATGGAAAGCAGCCCCTTGGCTTTTAACGACAGGTTTGCATTTCGTAAATGATGATTGCTCATCACGGTATAATCACGGGTCCGTTCAATGCGAAAAACGGCCATCGACCTCACTCCTTCCGAATTTTGGGTACAAAAACACCGCAATCCTCATTCCAAAGAATTGCGGTGTTCAACACTTTTCAAATTTTCTTGCATAGAACCAAAACAGCGGCTTTCGAGGACGCGCCTCTGTAAATGGCTCCTCCTGGGCGAAAGGAAGTGTTTGCATCACTCGGTCAATATCCGTTGATTCCATGTCATGCTGAGATTTGCAATCTTCCCGGATTGCTTCTTGAATTTCCTTTACCGTACACATAGTCATTCCTTTCCTTTCGTTGTATGGGTTTATGAGCGGCGGCGTTTTCCCGGTTTGAAATCGAGGATATGTCCCTCAATCACACGAGCGTAACGCTTGATCTTGATCTCCCGGCGCTGCTGGCTTTGCAGGGCGGCCTGATACCCGTCCTCGGTCAAAAACAGCCGCATTTCCTCTCCGGGGCTGCCGTAAGCTGTGCTGGGACGCAGGACGGAAAACTCAATCATCCAGCGTGTGTTATCCCAAAACCTCTCTACGGCGAGAATGTTGTGTCCTTTCAGCTCACGGGCTGAAATATCCCTCATAGGCGGCTCCTTTCATCGCTCCTGGTCTCTCTGACGCTTTTTCTGCCATGCCTCCAGCAGCTTGATGATGGTTTCCTGCATCCGCTGGGGCGTATAGCTTTTAGGAAAATACTTCCGCAAGGTGTCAGAGGTAAATGTCACTCGGTCCAGATCGCTTTTCTTTTCCTCACCCATGATGACACGCATCATATCGAGGGTCAGATGCCCCTCCTGACTGTATTTCTTGAGCCGCTGGGCTTGAGAAAGAGAAGGGGTAGCCTGTTCGCTGTCCATCGCGTCCAACAGGTCTACCTGTTCCTCCTTTTTGAGAAAGGACAGCTCATAAGCAGGATTTAAGGCAATTTTCTTTTCATCCACCATGTCCAGCAGTTCGGGAATTAGTTCGGTCAGGCGGATGTAGCGGAAAATCTGATTTTTACTCTGGCCTACCTGTTCAGCTAACAATTCGCTGGACTTCTTTCCAAAATCGTTCCCAACTTGGGAACAATTTTCTTTTGTTGGCCTACCAGCCTGCCGCTTCATAGCCTCCAGTTTCATGCGGTAGGCAAAGGCTCTTTCACTTGGGAGCAAGCTTTCTCGCTGCAAGTTGCTGTCAACCATAATGATCGTGGCGGCATCATCATCCAAATCCCGAACAATGACTGGCATGGTCTCCTTGCCTGCCAGCTCACTGGCTCTGTGCCGCCTGTGTCCGGCTACCAGCTCATAACCGCCCTCCGGGTCCGGTCGAGCAATCGCCGGAACCAGAACACCATACTGCTTGATACTGTCAGCGGTCTCCATCATGGCTTCGTCATCCTTGACTTTGAATGGGTGGTTCTTAAAGGGATGCAGTTCAGACAGCGGAATCTCCTGAATCTTTTCCAGCTTTGCATCCTGACGGCCTTCTTCGGTGGAGAACAGATCATCTACCGAGGCCAGCTCTATTTTTTTCGCGCTGCTTTTCAAGTTTCAACACCTCCTTCGTCAGATTTCGATACCCCTCTGCCACTTTGCCGCCAGGGTCATGGGCAAAAATGCTTTTTCCCTCGGCGCTAATTTCCTTTGCCCGGACAGAATGGGGAATCTCTGTGCCGAATACTTTGATCTTGCTGCCATAGGTCTCACGCAGGAGCGCGGAGATCTCTTTGGCAAAGTTGGTTCGGCTGTCCACCATCGTCAGCAGGATACCGTCTATCTGGAGCTTGGGGTTGATCTGCCGCTTTACCTTGTTTACCGTGGAGAGCAGCTGTTCCAACCCTTTGGCGGGCAGATACTCCGCCTGAACGGGAATGATGATCCTGTTCGCAGCGGCCAGCGCATTGACCGTGAGCATCCCCAGGGAGGGCTGACAGTCGATGAGAATATGGGAGTATTGCCCCTTCAGCGTGTCCAGATATTGCCGCAAGATAGTCTCACGGCTCATGGCATTTACCAGGGATACCTCCATACCGGATAACTGGATGTCCGCAGGCATCAGGTCAATGCCTTCCGCATGATGCAGAATACCTTCTCCAGTGCGTATAGGCTGATCCATCAGAATTTTGCCCATTGCATCGGACAATGTAAATGGCAACTTGTCCGGTTGCGGATTTCCCAGGCTGATTGTCAGGCTCCCTTGTGGGTCCCCGTCGATCAGAAGGACTTTCTTTCCGGCCTGCGCCAGCCCGATTCCCAAGTTGGCACAGGTCGTTGTCTTGCCAACGCCGCCTTTCTGGTTGGCAATGGCGATGATTTGCGTGTTCATTGACTTCACCTCATTTCTAATTATTGCTGTTGCTTCTGGAAATAGAAAAAGCCGCCACTTCAAAATTAACAGTGAAGTGACGGCTCTTTCTATCGCCGGAATACGAGTTCCTGAAATGAAAAAAGCACCCAGCATTTATACTGTGTGCTACATCAAATTCATATTCAATTATTCAAATTAGCTCAAACTATGCCAAACTGCCACAGCCAAAAAACGAGGGAAAGGAGGGCTGAAAAGCACCCCAAAAATCGGCTCTCGGTTAACCACTTTGGGAACCACTTCCCCCTCTTTTCGCCCTCTTTTTGGCCAGTTAACCACTTGCGGACCACTAAAAATTGGATGAAATCGGCTCTCGTTTTGCCAAATTTGGTCAAACCATATCAGCCCGTTTAGATATAGCAAAAGCCCGGAAAACCTTGATTTTCCGGGCTTTTTGAACCATTTTGATATAGTCTGAGCAGTCGATTATCGCTTGCTGAACTGCGGAGCGCGACGGGCTGCTTTGAGACCGTATTTCTTTCTTTCTTTCATACGCGGGTCTCTGGTCAGGAATCCAGCTTTCTTTAAAGCCGGTCTGAAGTCTGCGTCTACGTTTAATAAAGCTCTTGCAACACCATGACGGATTGCTCCTGCCTGGCCTGTATATCCGCCACCCTTTACGTTTACTAAAACATCAAATTTGTCTGCTGTTTCAGTCAGGGTAAGTGGCTGACGAACGATAACTTTTAAAGTCTCTAATCCGAAATATTCGTCGATATCTCTTTTATTGATGGTAACTTTACCTGTTCCAGGTACTAAATATACTCTTGCAACAGAAGATTTTCTTCTTCCTGTTCCGTAATACTTTGTTGTATTAGCCAATGTAATCTGCCTCCTTATCTCCGATTAAAATGTTAAAACTTCTGGTTTCTGAGCTGCATGCTTGTGATCCGGTCCTGCATATACAAATAATTTTGTATACATCTGTCTTCCAAGAGGTCCCTTCGGAAGCATACCTTTAACTGCATGTTCGATAACTCTTTCCGGATGTTTTGCCAGCATTTCTTTTAATGTAGCAGATTTGAGACCGCCAACATAATCAGAGTGGCTGTAATAGATCTTCTGATCCATCTTCTTGCCGGTTACAGCAATTTTTTCTGCATTAACAACGATTACATAATCACCTGTATCAACATGTGGTGTAAAAGTCGGTTTATTCTTTCCTCTTAATACTTTAGCAACTTCGGATGCTAAACGTCCTAATGTCATTCCTTCAGCATCTACTACATACCATTTTCTATCTACTGTAGCAGAACTAGCCATAAATGTTTTCATGGTTTTTCCTCCTTCAAATATGCAACGCTTTTCCATTGTCGCAAACCACAGTAAGCATACGCCCTGCGAAGTTCTGTGATGTACCGGCACAGTTCCCCGTCTGCGGTTCGTATCTATAGTTCAAATGTCTGCCGGGGCTTTGGCAAAACATTCCTATACTATGTCAGACTTATGTATTATAGTACACGATGCCCCGCGTGTCAACATTTTTTCCCGGAATTTCTCACTGTTTTTTGGTCTCATAGGAAATTCCCACCATCGTCAGTCCACATGCCGGGGCAGTCGGTCCCGCCGCGGTCCGGTCACATGCCGCGAGCACCCGCGTCATATCCTCCGGCTCCCGCTCATGGATGCCGACGGAGATCAGCGTTCCCGCGAGGATGCGCACCATATTATACAAAAATCCGTTTCCGGTGACGCGGATCTTTATCACATCCTCCTCTTTTGTGACCGTAAGGTCATAGATCGTGCGCACCGTGGTCTCCACCTGCGCTCCGACCGTACAAAAGCTCTTAAAATCATGTTCTCCGACCAGATATCCCGCCGCCTCTTTCATTGCCTCCACATCGAGCGGACGGTAATAAAAATAGGTATCCTGGCGCAGGGTCGGAATCGGAAATCTGCGGTTTAGGATCCGGTACTCATAGGTCTTTCGGCTGTCCGTAAACCGTGGATGGAAATCTGCCGGCACTTCGGCGGAATCCTGCACCACGATGTCCTCCGGCAGTCTCTGGTTTAACGCATAGGAGATCTTGTCCGCCGGAATCCTTGTCTCCGTATCAAAAACAGCGACATTCCCAAGCGAATGCACACCGGCATCCGTCCTGCTTGCTCCTGTCACTGTGATCTCTTCTCCCAACAGCCCGGTCAGTTTTTCATTTAACACGCCCTCCACGGTCACTGCGTTCGGCTGTACCTGCCAGCCGTGGTACGCGGTGCCGTCGTAGGCAACGATCAGTTTCACTCGTTTTTTCATACTACAAATTTCACCCATACAAAACGCAATGCCAGCATAAATACCAGGTACACGATCAGGATCACATACGCTTTTTTGTCTGCCGCACCATAGGTAAGCGGTTTCATCTTGGTCCTTCCCTCGCCGCCCCGGTAACAGCGCGCCTCCATCGCCATCGCGAGGTCATTCGCGCGGCGGAACGCGGATACAAAAAGCGGAACCAGAAGCGGGATCATCGCCTTCGCCTTTTTTACGATGTTTCCACTCTCGAAATCAGCGCCTCTTGCCATCTGTGCTTTCATGATCTTGTCCGTCTCCTCTACGAGGATCGGGATAAAACGTAACGCGATCGACATCATCATCGCGATCTCATGCACCGGAAGCTTGATCTTCTGAAGCGGCATCAGTGCCTTCTCAAGACCGTCGGTCAGCTGGTTCGGCGTAGTGGTCAGCGTCATGACCGAAGTGCCGATGATCAGATAGATCAGGCGGACTACCATGAGTACCGCGTTTTTGATTCCCTCATAAGTGATCTTAAAGATCCAGAACTGTACGAGTACTTCCCCCTGTGTCAAAAACAGGTTGAAGATACCGGTGATGATCATCAAAACGATGATCGATTTCAAGCCTTTTACCATATAGGAAAAAGGTACTTTTGAGATCTGGATCACCGCAGCTAAAAATATGGTTGCCAGCAAAAATGCCGGAATACCGCGAAATGTAAACAGGGATATGATATAGATCAGGGTTCCAAACAGTTTCACCCGCGGGTCTAATTTATGCAGAATGGAGTCTGCCGGATAATATTGTCCTAATGTAATGTCTTTTAACATGCCTTTTTCCCCAACGCCTTTAAAATTTCATTTTTTGCTTCATCCACCGTAGTTGCGTTCACATCCACCGGGATGCCGTTTTCCTTCAGTTCATGCATCAGGTAGGTCACCTGCGGTGCCGCAAGCCCGATCTTTTCAAGCTCCTTGTAATGTTTAAAGACTTCATGCGGCGCATCGTCAAACATCATTTCTCCATGGTTCATCACAATGATGCGTTCCACATACTGCGCCACATCTTCCATGCTGTGGGATACTAAAAGGATCGTGATGCCGCGCTCTTTGTGCATCGCGGTAATGAGATCCAAGATCTCGTCACGCCCTTTCGGATCGAGACCTGCCGTTGGCTCATCCAGGATCAGGACTTCCGGCCGCATCGCAAGCACACCGGCGATCGCCACGCGGCGCTTCTGCCCGCCGGAGAGGTCAAACGGCGACTGGTAATACAGCTCTTCCTTTAAACCCACGCTTTTTAACGCCTCAAACGCGCGCAACCCCGCCTCTTCCTTGGTCAGTCCCTGATTCTTCGGTCCATAACAGACATCATCAAAGATCGTTGTCTCAAAAAGCTGATGTTCCGGGTACTGAAAGACCAGTCCCACTTTGCTTCTTAATTTTCTGAGGTCATAATCCTGTGCGTAGATATCTTCCCCGTTATAATAGATCGTTCCGGAAGTTGCTTTCATCAGACCGTTCAGATGCTGGATCAGCGTTGATTTCCCGGAACCGGTATGTCCGATAATCCCGATGAACTGTCCATCCTCGATCTTTAAATTGATATTTTTCAGCGCCCTGATCTCATACGCGGTTCCGGCACTGTAAGTATAATTTACGTTATCTAATATAATTGACATGTTCTTCTTCCTATTAAATACTGTCCCGTTCCCCGGGTACAGTTTCTCAGTTACCAGTTACTGCTCTTTTATGGCAAGCAGCGCCTCCACCAGTTCCTGTCTGGTCAGAATGCCATCCGGGATCGGAAGCCCGCTCTTTTTTAACTCATGCGCAAGCAGCGTGATCTGCGGAACACCAAGACGGTACTCCTTTAATTCTTCCACCTGGGAAAAAATGCTGCGCGGCGTTCCTTTCATAACGACATGTCCCGCGTCCATGACAAAGACATAATCGGCGTCCACCACTTCTTCCATATAATGTGTGATCAGTATGATCGTCACACCCGCCTTGCGGTTTAATGCGTGAACCGCCTTTAAAACTTCTTTTCTGCCAAGCGGATCGAGCATGGCCGTCGGTTCATCGAGCACGATACATTTTGGCTTCATCGCCATAACGCCCGCGATCGCGACACGCTGTTTCTGTCCGCCGGAAAGCTTGTTCGGAGAATGTTTCCGGTAAGAGAGCATTCCAACGGAACCGAGGCTTTCCTCCACACGTTTCCAGATCTCCTCCGTCGGCACACCGATGTTTTCCGGTCCAAATCCGACATCCTCCTCGACCACGCTTGCGATGATCTGGTTGTCCGGATTCTGGAATACCATACCGGCGCTCTGTCTGACATCCCAGACATTTTCCTCTTTTGACGCATCCTTTCCATCCACATAAAGCGTTCCCTCGGTCGGCACGAGCAAAGCGTTGATATGCTTTGCCAGCGTGGACTTTCCGGAACCGTTATGCCCTAAGATTGCAATGAACTGCCCCGGTCTCACGTCGAGGTTTACATGGTCGAGCGCGGTCTGGATGGATTCTACGTTTCCTTCCTCGTCACGCCGGATATACTCATGTACCAGCTCTCTCGCATCAATGATGTTTGCATGCTTCTCTTGTTCTGCATTGCTGTTCATTTCTGTTTCCTCATAAATGGTCTGCGCTCAGTTCTGCCTGCTAATCCCAGTGCAGTCTGTGCAGATCTCCTTCCAGTTTCATATGGTCAAAATTGTTCTGGCGCAGTGCCTCGTAGAGCACGATCGCCACGGAATTTGACAGGTTCAAAGAGCGCGTCTCGCCGATCATCGGGATCCGCACGCAGGTATCCGGATGGTTTACAAGGATCTCCTCCGGGATCCCCGCGCTTTCCTTTCCGAACATGATGTAACAGTCCGGCTCATAGGAAACTTCCGTATACGTCTGTCTGCTCTTTGTGGTTGCCATATAAATTTTCGCGCCCGGATTCTTCTCCAGGAACTCCTCGTAGTTTACATAAGTCGTCACATCCAGGTCGGACCAGTAATCCATTCCCGCGCGCTTGATCGCTTTTTCATTCAGCCGGAATCCAAGCGGCTCGATCAGATGCAGTCTGGTTCCCGTGGCAACACAGGTTCTTCCGATATTCCCGGTGTTGGACGGAATCTCAGGCTCATAAAGTACAATATTAAGCTTTGCCATTTTACTTTTCCTGCTCCCTCAACTTAATCACAAAATTTTCTATGCGGTCAAGCGCCGTCTTTAAGCTGTCAAGCGAATACGCATAGGAGATCCGGAGAAATCCCTCGCCGCAGGCACCAAACGCGGTACCCGGTACGACCGCCACCTTCTGGTCTTTTAACAGGGCATTGGCAAATTCATCCGATGTCATGCCAAATTCCCGGATACACGGAAATGTATAGAACGCGCCGTGCGGCTCAAAGCACGGAAGTCCCATCTCCTCAAAACGGTGCAGTACATATCTTCTTCTGCCGTCGTACTGCTCACGCATCATCGCCACATCTTCATCCCCGTTTTTTAAGGCATCGACTGCCGCATACTGGCTCGTCGTCGGTGCGCACATGATTGCAAACTGATGGATCTTTAACATCTGATCTAAGATCAGTCTCGGACCACACGCGTAACCAAGCCGCCATCCGGTCATTGCATGGGATTTGGAAAAGCCGTTGATCGTGATCGTCCGCTCCTTCATGCCCGGCAGAGACGCGATCGAGACATGGGATTCCTCTCCGTAAGTCAGCTCGGAATAGATCTCATCACTGAGCACGAACAGGTCATGCTGTTCTACAACCTCTGCGATCGCTTCCAGATCCTCTCTTCGCATAACCGCGCCGGTCGGATTGTTCGGGAACGGAAGCACCAAAAGCTTCGTCTTTGGCGTGATCGCAGCTTCAAGTTCCTCTCTCGTCAGGCGGAATTCATTTTCCGCCTTTAACTCAATGATGACCGGTTTCCCGTTTGCTAAAACCGCGCACGGAAGATAGGAGACATAACTTGGCTGCGGGATCAGCACCTCGTCCCCCGGATCCAACATGGCGCGCATCGCGATATCGATCGCCTCACTGCCGCCTACCGTCACAATGATCTCATGATTATAGTCATATTCCAGATCGTACTTGCGGTACAGATATCTGGAAATCTCCACTTTCAGTTCTTTTAACCCGGCATTGGATGTATAAAAGGTACGTCCCTTTTCCAGAGAATAGATTCCCTCATCCCGGATATGCCACGGTGTATCAAAATCCGGTTCCCCCACACCAAGTGAGATCGCGTCTTTCATTTCGCTGACCACATCAAAAAACTTGCGGATACCGGATGGTTCGATTCCTACGATTGTTTCCGACAAAGGATTTCTCATGGTGTCATCAACTCCCTTTCATCCTTTTTCTGCTCTGCCATCACGGTTCCATGATCCTTGTATTTCTTTAAGATGAAATTCGTCTTTGTGCTGAGTACCGATTCGAGCGGAGAAAGCTTATCTGACACAAACTGGGATACCTCACGCAGTGTTCTTCCCTCGATCGTCACCATAAAATCAAAACTTCCGGAGATCAGATAAACCGAATTTACCTCCGGGTAATTGTAAATGCGCTCTGCCACTTTATCAAAGCCCATACCGCGCTGCGGGGTCACACGCACTTCGATCAGTGCCGTCACTTTCTCGATCCCGGTCTTATCCCAGTCGATCAGGGTGTGATAACCACAAATGATATTTTCCGCCTCCATGGCTTCCAGTTCATTTGCAACCGTCACTTCATCCACGCCAAGAACGATGGCGAGTTCCTTAAGATCGATCCTGCTGTTTTTCTCTATAAATGTTAAGATTTTTTCGCGCATTCCTTCCATATTTTTCATCCTCCAAAATCTGTCTTTTCTATATAATATATGATACCACGCTTTAGCAGATCACCCGGTAAAGCTCATCCGGTTTGGGCGGCTCTAAAAACCGTCTTTCCTCCTCGTTTCGCAGTACACGGTCATTTCCTGCCATTGCTTTTCCGATCACTGCCGCAGGGATCCCTGCCTTTTCCAGTTCATGCACCAGCTGATTTCCATCCTCCGCTGCCATGAGCATACTCCCGCCGGAGATCAGCTCATAGGGATTGAGCCCGAAAAATTCACAGATCTCAATCGTCTCCTGCCGCACCGGAATCTTTTTTAAGTCGATTTCAAGTCCGACGCCAGATGCCTCCGCCATTTCCCAGAGCGCTCCGAAAATACCGCCCTCTGTGATGTCATGCATTGCACTAACGCCAGACCTTGCGGCGACTGCGGCCTCCGAAAGCACGGAGATATATGCATCCAGATCCTTTGACCGGTCGATAAAGGTCGTAGCGTAGCGGCCAAGCAGTTCTCTCTCCCGCTCTTTCGCGAGGATCACGGTTCCTTCTATACCGATCCATTTTGATACCACGATATCCATCCCCGGTCTTGCTCCGCCCGTCTTTATCATCGCATCCTTTTTTACTTTTCCGACACCGGATACGGAGATCACCGGGCGGTTCACTGCCGCAGACACTTCCGTATGTCCCCCGAGAATCTGCATGTGGAATTTTTCACATGTGGCTTCCGCGTCACGCATGATCTCTTTTAAGAGGGCTTCCTCACTCTCTTCCGGCAAAAGGATCGTGAGCATTACGCCGACCGGCTCTGCCCCGCTGCTCGCGAGATCATTCGCCGTCGTAATGACCGCAAGGCTTCCCATCTCTTTTCCGGTTCCGGTGATCGGGTCTGTTGACATCACAAACACCTCATCGGCTTCGAGCGTAAGTGCCGCGCAGTCTTCGCCTACGCCGGCTCCTAGAAGCACCTCATCACGCCTGTTGTGCAGTTGTCTTAATACGGAGCGTTTCAACACGCTCTCCGGTATCTTTCCTGTCTTCATGTTCTCACTTTTATCTCTTTTTTAGACTTTTACATATTTTGTATCATCATATCATTTTGGCAATTATAACGCAAGGCTGTCTCACAAAAATGAGACAGCCTTCTTGCTTTTTTATTCTTATTGTGCCACTGCCGCGTCTGTCGCTGCTGCTGCATCCGTGGCTGCCGCCGCGTCCGCCGCCGGTGTGGTCTCTGCAGGTGCCGCCGCATCCGCCGCCGGTGCCTGGTCTGCCGCCGGCTGTTCTGCTGCCTGATCCGGTGTTGTTCCGAATCCTGCGTACTGCGCCGCCGCCGCACGGACGGTTGCCTCATCCTGTGTTGCGATCGCCGCGTTGATCGCTGCGCATGCATTCGGATCGTTTCCGACATTTCCGACTGCGATCACCTTCGGGGTGGATGCGTATTTGCTGGTGTTTACCACTTCCCTGCTCTGCTCCACGCCGTCCACAGTCACGATCTTCCACAGCTGTGCGGACTGTCCGACATGCGGTGACTGTGTTGTAGCCACATAACCGATCGGTGCCGCCGCCGCTACGATCTGTACCGGAGGTGTATCCTGGCTTACCGTTTCTGACTGATATTCCACCTTGCGGTTCTGCGGTCTTGTTTCCTCGCCATACACCGTAAAATAGAGATCCGATCCGTTCGTATAACCCTCAAGATAGATCGGTGCCTCTGAGGAGTTTTTAAACTTCAGGTCCTTGTAGGTTCCCGCAATCGCCGCGTCTCTGCTCGGATCTACATAATGTACCATCATCGAATGGTTGGAGCGCTGTGTCACGTCAAGCTCAGAATAGAGCACCGCATTGTACAGTGTTGTAGAGACCTGACACACGCCGCCGCCGTAAGACTGTACGGTCGTACCGTTCTCATATGCGCCCGCCAGTTCGTATCCGTTTTCCGCATCAAGCGGTGCGATCGCCGCGTATACGGAAAACTCTTCGCCCGGATACAGCACGGTTCCATCGATCTTGCTCACCGCGTTTTTGATGTTTGTGATACGGGATGCGGAAGAATCACTGAAATTCGTGTGGTAGGTTCCAAGAACATCCTTTACCTTCGCGAGGGACTCCTTGTTGCCTTCCGGCTCAACGACATCCGCAACTAAAGCGATCGTGGCGTCCGCACCATCCCATCCGGAATTAAAGTATTCACGGATCTCCTTCACGGAATCGTCCACATTCACTGAGATTCCCTGTTTGCCATCGGTGTACACAAAATCACCGTTTTCTCTGGTAAGGCTCGCGTTGACCGCTTTCTGGTCAAGCTTCGATGCCTGCTCATTCAGCACCTCTGTTACCTTCTGCGTGTCCACCGTATATACGATATCATAGACCTTGTTCTGATTCTCCAGATCTTTTTTATCTTTATAGCGCTTGATCAGATTGCCTGATTTTCCAATCCCGACTGCCTCATCCACAACCTGTGTGTTTCCCCAGGTCAGCCCGAGATCGCTCGTCTTTACCGTCACACTGTTCTCGCCTGCGGTAAGCACGACATCGCCATCCTTGTTTTCCTTTACATAATCTTCCACAGCCTCTTTTGCTTCCGCAGAAGTCATTCCGCCGACTGCCACTTCCCCGATGTAAACATTGTCCGGAATCACGTCATTTGTTTTTTCTTTTGCTGCCGTAAAGTCTGTGTTCCAGACAAACACAAGCGCCATAACAAGCGCCGCCGCCAAAAGAATACCAGCTGATCTCTTTTTTTTCATGATTTTCCTCTTTCATCTATAAACTGCTCTTGCTTCTTTTTACATTGTACAGTTGCTATTTTAACATAACTGCTTCGTTTTTCAATGCACATAACCACAAATATATTTGACAGAAACCCGCGTTTTTGTGTATATTATGAACATGAAGGAATTCCTTCTATACGATAACGGTTATGACCAGAGAAAGCAGCATGGAAGCGCATAAGATCAGTACGATCGCTGCCGCGAAAATCCGTTTTTTCTTTGAGTTGCGAAAATTCATCATATGGAATCACCTCGTTTCCGTTTTTTACTGTTATCCTATTATTTCTGTAAAAGAAGGTCTGATATTATGTTATTTCTATGTTTCGGAATGTTCCTCATTATCTTGTCTGTTCTCGCTTTTTTCCGTAACCGGTCTGTCCGCAGATCCGAAGACGCGACGGAAGCGTTCTGGTCAAGAGAATATGAGTCCAACCACATCCGCAAAAAAGATATTTCTGATCTGTCTTATATTGAGATCCCGCTCGATGCACTCCCGCTTCATGTTTGTTCTTCCGAACGATGCATAAGCCTCGAGTCCCAGCTTACCGCACTTGCCGGTAAAAAGATCGTAAACCTGAGCAATCTGTCCAACACGGACTTAAAGCTTACCTACGGCACTGCGAATCTCACGGTTCTCTCCGAGTACGATCAGAATTTTACCCAGCTGTCCAACCTGTTGTACAGCTACGGAAAAGAACTCGAAGACAACGGTTTTCACAGGGAAGCCATCCAGGTTCTCGAATACGGCATTTCGATCCACTGTGACGCGAGCCGCCTGTTTGTGTTTCTCGCATCCTTATACCAGAAAGATCACGCAACGGACAAGATCCGTGCCCTGATCGAAGAAGCCTCCGCTTTAAGTCCTCTTTTAAGAGACGCAACGGTAAAACAGTTAGAAGATCTCTTAAATGGAGCAGACGCTTCTTAATGTATTTTTCCATACTGGGCGAGTATCCGGTCGGTAAGACGGGATGCCTCGCTTCTTGTCAGTGTATCAAAATCCAGATCAATCCTTATTTTATGATAATCCAACAATTCTTTCAAGTGTGTTTTCTGCACCGGTGTCGCCGGAGTCTGGCGTTTCGCCTTGTAGACCAGCGGCTTTGGCTCAAACGCCCTTTCATGCTCCGCGCCATACGCACCGATCAGCCGCTCTAACACCTCTTTGGTCGCAAGCGCGTCAAAGAGCGCCCGGTGTCCGTTCGTCCGGTCAATCCCATAATATCCGCACAGATATTCCAGGGACCGGTGTTCAAGCTCCGGCAGAAACTTCCGCGCGAGTTTTAACGTATCCACCGCCTGCCTCTCAAAAGACAGTTTTTCGTTGATCGCGGCCTGTTTTAAGAAGCTGTAGTCAAAGATCACATTATGTCCCACAAAAATATCATCCGCACAGAACACGATAAAATCCGGAAGGATCTCGCTGATCCGCGGTGCGTCCTTTACCATCTCATCGGTGATCCCGGTCAGCTCCCGCACTTTCTCCGGAATACAGCCCCCCGGATTTACAAACGTCTCATACCGCGCAGTCACTTCCCCGTGTTCCACTCTTGCGGCTCCGATCTCTAAGATCCTGTCCCTGCGTGGATTTAACCCGGTCATTTCCAGATCCACCACCACATAACGTTCGAGCATGTTACGCCTCCTCCTTTTTTAGATCCACCGGATGGATGTCCGCCTGATGGTTTAATGCGTCACGCTTCTCGTAATCAAACAGCAGATAGCAGGGCTCTTTTTGTCTCTCCGGAAGTTCTTTTACCGTCTCTTTCTCCGGCATGATATAGTAAAATCTTTCCAGATGCTGCATTTTTCCCTTTTTGCAGAATCTGTGCGCAAGCTCTTTGTATTCTGTCTGGTCATCTGCAAACGCCGGACGGCTCTTTGCGTTCTCCCTGCTGTAAATATCATAGACCGCCGCCTCTTTTAGGACATCCAGATGTTCCCCGTCGATTTCCTCCGCAAACGCGAGCAGAATCTCCAGCCGCCGGATCCTTGAATGGCTCATGGAAAAATATCCGTGTTTTTCATAGTACGTTCCTAGCGCCGCAAACATGGCAAACGCGCTCTCAAACCGCGTTTCCAACAGCCGTATGCTCATCGGATACTGTCTGCTGTTGTAATAAACCTCAAGCATTTCCTCCACCTGTTTGATCTTTAAGACCGCGTCATAGTCAAGCCATGCCGTCTTTAAGACCTCATACGGCGGACGGCTGCCATAGACGATCCCATACTCCTTCGCGTGTTCAAACAGAAACGATCCCTTTAAGACTTTTAAGAATCCAAGCTGTAACTGTTCCGGCTTTAAAGCGTAAATCTCATCAAACGACTTCTGAAACGTCTCATAGTCCTCGTAAGGCAGTCCGGCGATCAGATCCAGATGCTGGTGTACGTTTTTATTCTTTTTGATCTCCCGGACGACCTGCTTTACGCGCGTAAGATCCATTTTCCGGTGTATCTCCGTGATCGTCTCCGGATGGGTCGTCTGTACCCCGATCTCAAGCTGTATGAGCCCCGGTCTTAACCCGGAGATAAATGCGATCTCCTCGTCCGTCAGAAGATCCGCCGCGATCTCAAAATGGAAATTTGTGATCCCACGGTCATGTTCCCGGATAAATTTCCAGATCTCCATCGCGTGCTTATGATCACAGTTAAACGTGCGGTCCACGAATTTGACCTGCGGCACTTCCTTTTCGATAAAAAAGGCAAGTTCCCGTTTTACCAGTTCAATATCCCGGAAGCGCAGTTTCTTTTCAATCGATGACAGACAATAACTGCACCGGAACGGACAGCCGCGGCTCGACTCATAATAGATGATACGGTTTTTAAAGTCTTCCATATTTTCATAGCAAAACGGGATCGTACTCATGTCGATCGGCTCTCTTGCCCCTGTAAAAACCATATGCCCGTCCTCAACCAAAAATGCAAGCCCTTTTATCGTTTCCGGTCTTTCTTCCGCTTTGATCCCGTCCCGGCGCTCTTCGTTTACATAATATTCGCACAGCTCCGAAAAGCTCTGCTCGCCCTCACCGACCATAACGCCTGTCACAAACGGATGTTCTCTTAAAAACGCCTCTGTTTCATAGGAAACCTCCGGGCCGCCCATCCAGATCGGCACCTCCGGGCGCAGCTTGTGAAACTCCTCCGCAACCGAGAGCACCAGATCGAGATTCCAGATGTAGCAGGAAAAACATAAGATGTCCGGTCTGCTCTTATAGATCCCGCTCAAAATATATTCCTGCCTGTGATTGATCGTGTATTCCGCAAGCTCGATCTGGTTGCGGTACTCTTTCGCGTAAGCCCGCAGACTGTACACGGCAAGATTGGAATGGATATATTTCGCATTTACCGCTGTCAGCAATAATTTCATGTCTGTTCCTCTTTTCTTGTTAAAAATCCATATTGCGCAGATAATATGCCTCAAACTCCGGCTCCCCCGCCAGATTGAGCACCCGGATCTTATGCGCCAGTTCCTTGAACCGGATCTCCGTCTGTTCGATTCCGTGCTCCCTACACGCCTTCGCGAACTCATACGCACCGCGCAATGCCGTATTCCCCGCCGCCTTTGTCTTTTTCTCAAGTCCTTTGGGGATCAGCCCGAGCAGTGCCGCCTTGTGTACATTCAGTTTACAGCCAAATCCGCCCGCAAGCCATACGGTCTGAACCTCCGCTTCACTCACACCGGATTTTTTAAGCAGCAGATCTACCCCGCTTCGGATCGCCGACTTCGCCAGCTGAAGCTGCCGCATATCCTCCTGGGTAAAGCAGATCCTGCTTCCATCCGCGCGCGTGGCAACCTGATACGATGCGGCGCCATCCAAAAACGTGCCATGCCGGTTGATCTTTCCACTGCGGTACAGTTCCGACGCGAGATCGAGTATCCCGCTTCCGCAGATCCCGACCGGCGGCTTATTGCCGATCGTGCGGATCACCGGTCGTCCGGCAAGCAGGTTCACCTGCTGGATCGCCCCCTCGATTCCGGGCACTCCGTCTGTCATATTGGCTCCCTCAAACGCAGGGCCGGCGGAAGTCGCTGTGGCAAGGATCTCCCCGCCGGTTTCAATCGCCATCTCCCCGTTTGTCCCGATGTCCAAAAAGAGGGTGACACCTTCCTGCTGATCCATGGATACCGCATAGAGTCCCGCCACGATATCCGCGCCCACGAATGCGGAAGCTCCCGGCAGCACCACAACTTCCGTTTCTTCCAGCGATCCGCTCCCCGGAAAGATCCTGCTCTTTTTCCGCCTTGTCAGTTCGAGTGAGAACGGGCGGAACGGAGCCTCGCCAAGCCCGCTCAACGGATAGCCGCAAAGCAGATGCTCCATCACTGTATTTCCGGCGACCACCATCTGAGGGAAACGGATACTTCCCTGCCACGTCCGTTCCTTTTCCGCCAAAAATTCCTTGCACATCGCCTCAATATCCGCCCAGACTGCCGCCTGCATATCCACGCCGTGTCCTTCTTCCGCCGCCCGGATCCGGCTTACCACATCACTGCCGTATCGGCGCTCACTGTTTTCCCTTGTAAGCACCTGCTCGATCTCAAGATCACTTTCCCGCATAAATGCTGCCGCAAGTGTCGTGGTTCCGATATCAACGATCACGGTATATTCTGTTTCTTCCGTCTGCCGGTTCCCATCCGCCACACTTTTTCTTTTCAGGTCTTCTCCCTCGATCTGCATTTTGGGTCTTGTTTCATCCGGCAGATACATCCCGGACGCCAGCCGCACGCAGAGATCCTTTGTCACCTTATGGCAGCACGCCAGCCGCTTTCCGGCATCAAGCGCCGTTCTTCCCAGCCGCGCGTCCTCCGCACACGCCTCCGGCACCGGATGCTCAAAATATACGGCGCACTTTTTGCAGGTTCCGTTGCCACAACAGTTTCCCATCACAACGCCAAGCGTTCTCATGCCGGAAAGAACTGTTTCTCCTGCCTGCACCAAAACCGTCTTCTGTTTCATCCTGTCCTCTGAGAGCACCGTGATCTGTAGCATCCGTCCGCTTCCTTTCCGCTTTCTTCTCATTTCAAGTGTTCCTATTATATCATGGTTTCCCCTGTTTTTTCTTAAAATCGTATGAATTTATTCTAAAAAAAGGGATGAAAACCTTTCCACAGGCTTTCATCCCTTTTCTCTTTAAAAACGTTAATGGACAATATAGCGTATCACCACATCGATCCCGCCGATGATCAGCAGGACACCGCCGATACTGTACGCCTTTGTCTTTTGTTCAAATCCGAAGCGATATCCGGTATACAAACCAAACACAACCATGAGAACGGTGAGACATACCACCATGATCAGCACGATCGTCACATTGGTACCGAGAAATCCAAACGCCACTCCGACTAAAAGTGTACACACACTGGAAGCACCGACACATTTTAAGATCCTTCCAAGGCTCAGTCCGTTTTCCTCTCTGCGTTCCACAATACTCTTGTTCTTCCATGCTTTTAAGATCATGCGCACTCCGAGTACGATAAATATGATCGCCACGATCACACGAACGGTTAAGATCTGTTTGTCCTTGATATCATACCGGAGGGACGCTCCGCCCACCAGATCTCCAAGATACAGCGCGATGGTCTGCAGCAGGGCAACCAGAAGGCTCCCCGCCGCAAGACGTTTTTTATCGATCTCTGCCAACAGCGCTCCCTCGCAGGTAACGATCCCGAATATATCCAATGAGATACCAAGTGTGATCAGTAATGTTTCAATCCAATTCATAACGTTCCTCCTGCATTTCCGGTAATCTCATTTTTACGCTCCTAATTATACTCTCATTTCTTGTCTGCGTCATCTGCTTTTACGGAATCTGTTTTAATAATGAATTTTACGCTTCCGTTTGTTCCGTCTTTGACCTGTGAGAAGATCTCATAATTATTTCCGGCATCGATCACCGCGTCCAGACGGTCTAAGAGTTTCTTCACATCGCCATTATAAGCATCCGCGATCTTTTTAATTCCTTCGGAATCAAACTCTTCCATTCCGTCCGCAAGTTCTTGTGCTCCGTCCTTTAAATCAGATACTCCGGTCTTTATGTCTGTGTTGTTGGCAACCAGTGTCTTTGCTCCGCTCTGAAGCTGGTTGACACCATCGAGAAGCTGTCCTGCTCCGCTGTTTAACTGACCTACACCGGCATTGACCTGATTTGCTCCGTCGTTGACCTGGCTCGCTCCGCTGCTTAACTGTCCTGCTCCGGCATTGACCTGGTTCGCTCCGTCATTGACCTGGCTCGCTCCGCTGTTTAACTGGTTTGCTCCGTCATTGACCTGGCTCGCTCCGCTTACGAGAGAGGAAGCTCCGCTGTCAAGCTGCTGCAATCCGCTGTCGAGACTGCTCACACCGTTTGCAAGTGCTGTGATATTGTCTACGGTAAGTCCGCCGCCTGCAAGCTGTGCGGATATTTCATTGAGTGCGGCTGCCGCGCCCTGTGCTCCTGCATCTGTGCCAAGCTGCTGTACTGCTGCCATGACTGCGGAAGAATCCACACCCTGTGCTGCCGCCTGTGCCGCTGCCATTGCTGCAGCTGTCGGATCCTGACCGGTCTGGATCGCCTGTGCGGTTGCGGTAGCTGATGCCGTTGCGACTGCTGTTGTGACATTGGTCGTGTAATCAGTCAGCGCCTGCTGAAGTGCCTGCTTGTCCGCATCCACATTCGCGCCCTGTGCTGCGTAGCTCTGTGCGCTGGATGAGATTCCGTTGATCAACAGCGGTACGCCGGTTGCCAGTGCCTGTACATTGGCATTTAAGGTATCCGCTCCCTGTCTTGCATTGCTGATACCGCCTGCGATCTGCTGTGTTCCGGTCAGCAGGTTCTGTGTTCCACTTGCAAGATTCTGTGCTCCGCTCGCAAGGCTCTGTGTTCCGCTTGCAAGGCTCTGTGTTCCACTCACCAGTGTCTGTGCTCCGCTCGCAAGGCTCTGTGTTCCGCTTGCGAGGCTCTGTGTTCCGCTTGCAAGTGTGCCAACGCCGGAGGTCAGTGCCGGTGCGGAATCCGCAAGTGTTCCGATTCCGTCTGCCAGTGTCTGTGTTCCGTCGGTGTACTGCTCGATCGCATCCGCAAGTGTCTTTGCTCCGTCGGAAAGTTCGCCGGAACCGTCCACTAACTGGGAAGAAGAATCGGTCAGTGTATTGATCGCATCGTCCAGATCGCTAAGATCAATGCTGTCTGTTCCTGCAGTCTGTAATCCGTTTACAACCGCAGACATGCTCATTTCCAGTGAGAAGTCTTCCACATCCGCTGTCACTTCGATGTAATCCGGGATATCCACATCTCCGTCAAAATCATCGCTGCTCACATCCAGGCTTTCTTTTAATCCCGGCATCGCGATACCGACTACCGCGTTGTTTTTTCCGTCAGAGATCAGTTTTCCGTTGGTAACCTGAACATTTTTAAAGCTGTCATTTAATACCATTCCGGTCACAACCGTAAACGGAACATAGACATCTTCTTCTTTTCCGTCGATCGTTGCTGTCGTTTTTTCATTGTTGGTATAGTCAAAACGGATCGTTACCTTTCCGCTCTTTCCTGCGATCTCGTCCGGCTTCATCTCTTTTCCGTCAAGATAGTAGGTGATCTTTTCGGAAACCGGTGCCTGCTTTGTTGTTGTTCCCTGATAGAAGATATCATTTCCGTCTGCCTGCCAGGTCAGGTCATTTCCGTTTTTGGTAAAGGATTCATCACCCTTTACATTTTCGATGTCCTGAAGATCTGAAGTATCCTCAAGAGTAGCAGAACCGTCTGTATTCTTTAACCAGTCACTTACGATCGTCTTGTTCACGGTACCGTCCGCATCGGAGATAAGGTATACGGTCTCCTCTTTTCCAACGTCTTTGGACGCGCCGGATTTTAAGTCCTCGATGATGTTTCCGATGCTGTCATCCACATCACTGTCCGCGGTTTCTTCCGTTGCTTCCTCAGTGGATTCGGTGGATTCTTCCACGGTCTCACCCGCCGGTACTTTTGCTGCGCTTACACGGTAAGTTCCGTATCCGCCGCCGAGCACTGCGATGCAAAGCACACCCGCGATCACGCGCATTACATATTTATTTTTAAATCTTGATTTCAGCTCTGAAAATTTCATTCTGTTTCCTCCTCTTTTCTATTTCTTTACCGTAAATCCCATACTTGTTTTTATGATCACCCGGTCAAATACCATAAACATTGCCGGCAGAATAAACGCTACTACAAAGAAGCTGATGATCGCTCCACGCGCAAGCAGAATACAAAGGGAACTGATCATATCAATACTTGAGTAAACACCTACACCGAATGTCGCCGCGAAGAAGCTGAGCGCGCTGACAAATACGGATGGCAGACAACTGTGCATTGCCGTCTCGATCGCTTCCTGTTTTCCTGCGCCGCTGTTTCTCGCTCTCTTATATTTGTTGGTCGTTAAGATCGCGTAATCCACGGTCGCGCCAAGCTGAATGGTTCCGATTACGATAGAAGCGATAAACGGAAGAACCGATCCGGTGTAATGCGGGATACCCATGTTGATGAAGATACCAAACTCGATGACCGCAACCAGGATAACCGGGATCGATATGGATTTTAGGGAAATCGCAATGATCAGAAATACCAGGATGATCGATACCGCGCTTACGGTCTTAAAGTCCTTGTCGGTGATCGTGATCAGGTCTTCGGTACACGGCGCCTCACCGATCAGCATTGCGGTCGGGTCATAACGCTTGATGATCTCCTTGATCGCGTCACACTGCGCGTTTACTTCATCGGATGCTGTCTTGTATTCGGACATTACATAGATCATCTGGAGTTTGCCGTTATCCAGCATATCCTTGACATCCGCCGGAAGCATTTCCTGTGGAACCGCAGGTCCTAAGATCGCGTCTTTTCCAAGTGCCACAGCCACACCGTCAAGATCATTGATCTCGTCGATCATATTGGAAGCGTCCTTGTGGGACAGATCACTGCTTGCCAGTATGATGTGTGTCGCGCCCATGTTAAAGTCTTCTTCCAGCTTGTTGTTCGCCTGCACACTCTCAAGATCCGCCGGAAGCGTTCCTGCAAGATCGTAGTAAACATTGGTGTTGCGGTATCCGTAAACCGCCGGGATCAGAATGACCACAAACAGTACCAGAAAGATCGGGAATTTTCTGGTCGCAAACGTACCCATTTTATCAAATTTCGGGATCAGCGCTCTGTGTCTCGTCTTCTCAAGCGCTCCGTCAAAGGTAAGGATCATAGCCGGAAGCACGGTTACACAGCAAAGCACACCGAGCACAACACCTTTTGCCATAACGATTCCAAGGTCAAGTCCGAGCGTAAATGTCATAAAGCACATTGCAACGAAACCTGCCACTGTCGTAACGGAACTTGCGACTACGGAGCTGACCGTATTGGAGATCGCATGCGCCATGGCACGTTTCTTGTCTCCCGGGAACCGCTCCTGATTCTCCTGATAGCTGTGCCATAAGAAGATCGAATAATCCATCGTAACTGCCAGCTGCAATACCGCCGCCAGCGCCTGTGTGATAAAGGAGATCTCACCCGAAACAAAGTTGGTACCCAGGTTATAGATGATCGCCATTCCGATACTCAATAAGAAAAATACCGGAACCAGAAAAGAATCCATCGTCAGCGCGAGCACCACTGCGGAAAGTCCCGCCGCTAAGATTACATAGGCGATCGCCTCACTGTTACAAATCTTTTTGATATCCGTGACTACTGCGGACATACCGCTCATAAAGCACTGCTGCTTTGTCAGCGTTCTGAGCTGCTCGATCGCGTCTAATGTCTCATCCGCCGACATGGAAGTGTCAAACGTCACGATCATCAGCGTCGCGTTCTTATCCTCATTGTTAAAAGCATCTTTGATTTCACTTGGGAGCACATCCATCGGAATTGAGATATCCGCAAGCGTGTCATACCAGATCACGTCCTTGACATGTTCCACGCCCTTGATCTCATTTTCCAGATCCACTACCTGTTTTTCACTCATATCCTCTACGACGCACAGTGAAAAAGCTCCTGTTCCAAAATCTTCAAGCAGGATATCCTGCCCTTTCATCGTATCGATGTCTCCCGGCAGGTACGAAAGGATGTCATAATTGATCCTTGTATTGATGTACGAAATGCCGGCAGGTATCAACAGCAGAAAACTTAAAATCAGAATCGGGATTCTAAATTTTACAACTGCCTTTCCAAACTTAATCATTCCTTCACCTTCTCTTTCTTTTTTCTCTCCTTGCGTCTCCCTGTACTGACGCACTCTGTCAATTATAATAAAAAAAAAGATCGAATACGAGAATATTCAATCTTTCCTTTGTGTATCATGCCATTATACACTTTGTATGTTATGTCTTACAAGATATACACATGCCGCATTTTGTATATCTATTTCTGTTTCATCTCAGTAATCACATCTTCCAGAGAATGCTTCATGATATAATCATAAATCTCCGCCAGTTTCTTTGGTTCCACTGCCATCCCGCCCTGTATCCAGGTAAGGATCACAAAACACAGTGACTGCGCATAATATTCCGCGACCAGTTCCGGTGTCAGCCAGGAATATTTGATCGGTTCCACCGCGCCTTCCTCCGAAAAGATCTGGAGCAGTGCTTTCTTGGCGCATCCCTTTATGATGACTTCAAAAGAGTTCTGCCCTTCCAGTCTGCTGAACTTGGAATAGAAAGTTTTTTCGCGCTCGATGGATGTAAACAAAAAGATCCACGCCTGATCCAGCATTCCGTTTTTTATAAGCGGTATCATCGGCTTTAACAGATCTTCCATGATGATCCATTCCAGCAGTTCGTATTTATCCTGAAAATGATTATAAAAAGTCGGCCGGATCACACCTGCCCTGTCTGTGATCTCCTTGATCGTGATCTTCTCGATCGGATGTTTTTCCGCCAGTTCCTTTAATGCTTCTGCCAGCAGAGTATCCACTGCACTCTTTGCCTGACCTGTCATAACTACCTCTTTCTATACCGCCAGCCTCAAAATTGTAATGTGTCTTGCATCTATATCGGATAAGAGGTCGATCTCCTCCCCGCTTTCCATGACCCTGATCTTAGGGCGCAGCAGAAAATCGTGATAATTTTTGACTACGACCGCATGTCTGCCGTCGGAAAGTTCTACTTCGCATCCCACCGGATAAACTGCCACCCATTTTAAGAATATGTCCACGACAGCCGGATCAAATTCTGATTCATTCATCGCCATGATATATTCCACGGCATCCGACGGTGACAGCGCGTCATGGTACGACCGCTTGGAAGTCATCGCATCGTATACGTCCGCGACTTTTATGATACGCGCGTAGATCGAAATGTTCTCTCCCGACCTGCGGAGCGGATAGCCCTCTCCGTTGTACCACTCATGATGTCCGAGTACACCCTCGCAGACATCCGGGTCAAAATCATAATTTCGTTTTAAAAATTCATAACCAAGCTTCGGATGCTGAAGCACCATCCGCTTTTCTTCCTCTGTCAGCGGACGTCTCGCATTTAAGACATCTGCCTTGACAAATTTCTTTCCTATATCATGGAGCAGAGCTCCCGTTGTAAGCACTTTTAATTCGTATTCACTCAGCCCGTAACGCACACCGAGCACTGCTGCGAGTGTCGCGACATTTACGGAATGAAAATAGGTATAATCATCGTAATTTTTGAGATCCATCATGTTATACATGACATCCCCGTCACTTAAAATATCACGGATGACATTCATGATCGTTTCCCGGATCTGTTCTTCCTCATCCTCCGGCTCATGTTCTTCTTTTAAAAACAGATCATGCACCAGGTTTAAGACCTGACTCTTTACCTCCGGACTCAAAACTTCTTCGATCTCGATTCCTGCAGTAAATTCATCATCAATATAGACGCCCGGAAACCCATAGCGATCCAGTGCCTCAATATGTTCCGGCGCCAGGATCAGATGTCTTGCAAGTAACATCCTGCCTTCACCATCGTATATATCATGCCCCAGAGCCATCCCCGGATTCAGTTTCACGGTTGGAATATAACGCATATGCATACCCCTTTTTTTATACTATTTCTACTTTATTCTATAATAAAATTCATAATTTTACAATCTTTTTTCCATTTTTGCCGGGAAAGGCACAGAAAAAACCCCGGAGATTTCTCTCCGGGGCTTTTTCTGTTGATGTATATACTACTAAGGGGATTAGATATTACTAACCTAATCGAATTAGATTAGTATCATATTATACTTCGAAGATCAGATCTCCGTAAGATGGCATTGGCCACATATCCTTATCAACGATCATTTCCAGTTTGTCAACCGGTGCTCTTAACGCATCCATGTCATCTTTTACTACATCTCTGTAGAAGACTGCCTGGTCTCTGCCTTCTTCCATAGCTCCACCCTTTGCGGTATCTGCTTCCAGTTTGGTGAGAGCAGCTTTGGTTTCAGCAAGAAGTGTGGATACCTCTTTTAACAGTCCGGTCTGTACGCTGATATCAGCATCGCATACGGATTTTACCGCAGCTGCGGACTCCGCAAGCTCTGTTGTATATTTGATGATCGCCGGAACGATCTGTTTTCCTGCGATATCGATCATTGCTTTTGCTTCGATGTTGATCTCTTTTGCGTAGGTCTCATATTCGATCTCTACACGGGATTCCAGCTCGGTTCTTGTGAATACACCGAATTTTTCGAATAAAGCAACGGATTTATCGGTTGCAAGTGCCGGGATCGCATCTACCATGGACTTGATGTTCGGAAGACCACGTTTTTCTGCTTCCGCAACCCACTCGTCAGAATAGCCGTTTCCGTTGAATACGATTCTCTGATGTTCGGTAGCGTATTTCTTGATCAGATCATGCACTGCAAGATCAAAGTCATCTGCTTTTTCCAGAATGTCGCATGCTTCTGAGAATGCTTCCGCAACGATCGTATTTAATACGATGTTCGGCTGTGCGATGGAATCCTGGGAACCAACCATACGGAATTCGAATTTGTTTCCGGTAAACGCGAACGGTGAAGTTCTGTTACGGTCGGTAGCGTCTTTCATGAAGTCAGGCAGTGTCTTAACACCTGTCTCTAATTTTGTACCAGCTAAGCTATGTGTTGCCTCACCTGTACTGATCAGCTGGGTTAATACGTCCTGAAGCTGCTCGCCAAGGTATACGGAAAGGATTGCTGGCGGTGCCTCGTTTGCTCCCAGTCTGTGATCGTTTCCGACATCGGCTGCGGATTCACGCAGTAAGTCTGCATGGGTATCTACTGCTTTTAAGATACAGGTAAGTACCAGTAAGAACTGGATATTTTCATGCGGTGTGGTACCCGGCTCTAACAGGTTGATGCCATCATCTGTGATGATCGACCAGTTGTTGTGTTTACCGGAACCATTGACACCTGCGAATGGTTTCTCATGAAGCAGGCACTGTAAGCCGTGGCGTCCTGCTACTTTTTTTAAGGTTTCCATAACCAGCTGGTTGTGGTCTACCGCAACGTTTGCCTCTGCGTAGATCGGCGCCAGCTCATGCTGTGCCGGAGCAACTTCGTTGTGCTGTGTCTTTGCGGAAACGCCAAGTTTCCAGAGTTCTTTGTTTACATCCTTCATGTAAGCAGCGATTCTTTCACGGATCGCTCCGAAGTAATGATCGTCCATTTCCTGTCCCTTCGGAGGCATTGCACCAAACAAGGTACGTCCGGTAAAGATCAGATCTTTTCTCTGTAAATATTTTTCTCTGTCAACGATAAAGTATTCCTGTTCCGGTCCTACGGAAGGAGTTACTTTTTTGGATGTTGTATTTCCGAATAATTTCAACAGGCGAAGTGCCTGTTCATTGATTGCTTCCATGGAACGAAGAAGCGGTGTCTTCTGATCCAGAGCCTCTCCTGTGTAGGAGCAGAAAGCAGTCGGGATGCAGAGTGTTGCGCCTGCCGCATCCTGTCTTACGAATGCCGGTGAGGTGCAGTCCCATGCGGTATATCCTCTTGCTTCAAATGTAGCACGGAGTCCACCGGAAGGAAAAGATGACGCATCCGGTTCACCTTTGATCAGTTCTTTGCCGGAGAAAGACATTAATACTTTTCCGTTTGGCATCGGAGCTGAAATGAAAGAGTCATGTTTCTCAGCGGTAACGCCGGTGAGCGGCTGGAACCAGTGTGTATAATGTGTTGCGCCTTTTTCGATCGCCCATTCTTTCATCTCATGTGCGATCACATCTGCTGTGGCAAGATCTAATTCTTTGCCTTCTTCAATTACTTCTCTCAGTTTCTTGTAGGTTTTCTTAGGAAGACGTTCCTGCATTACCGTATCATTAAATACGTTCTCCCCGAAGATGTCTGCTACATTGTAATACTCGTTTTGAACTTCACTCATACTTAATACATCCTTTCCTTTTTTAACTAACACAATCCCCTATGTATTGTTTCGTCTTTTTATTCCAAGTTATGTAACCTAACAAAAAAGGGCATTCCAACCTTGTGGAACGCCCTTGTTCTTTTTCGTTACATATCCTGTTTCTGCTATTAAGATAGCGTATCCTGTCATAAAAAGCAAGCACTTTTTTTACTTTTTATGTTTTTTGCTATTTTTGACAACCAGCAGGAAATTTCTGTGCAGTTTTTGCACATATTTACCATTATTCTGCTTTTCCTACGGAACCGAATAATTCCATCTTCTCTTTTACAGTTGCTTTGATTGCTTCTGCACCCGGAGCAAGTAATTTACGAGGATCAAAGCCCTTGCCTTCAAGATCCTTGCCTGCTTCGATGTATTTACGGGTAGCATCTGCGAAAGATAACTGGCACTCTGTGTTTACGTTGATCTTTGCAACACCAAGAGAGATTGCTTTCTTGATCATGTCTTCCGGAATACCTGTACCACCGTGAAGTACTAACGGCATAAGACCTGTCTTCTGCTGAACAGCGTCAAGTGTTTCAAAGCTGAGTCCTGGCCAGTTTGCCGGATATTTACCATGGATGTTACCGATACCTGCTGCAAGCATATCTACGCCGAGATCAGCGATCGCTTTGCACTCGTTCGGGTCTGCGCACTCACCCATACCAACAACACCGTCTTCTTCTCCACCGATAGAACCAACTTCAGCTTCGATAGACATTCCCATTGCATGAGCAACTTTTACAAGTTCTGTTGTCTTTGCAACGTTTTCATCGATTGCGTAGTGGGAACCGTCGAACATGATGGATGTGAAACCGGCTTTGATGCATTTGTAGCATCCTTCGTAAGTACCATGGTCTAAGTGAAGTGCAACCGGAACAGTGATTCCGAGTTCTTCGTCCATAGCTTTTACCATTGCTGCAACAGTGCCGAAGCCTGTCATATATTTACCAGCACCTTCCGATACACCCAGGATAACCGGGGACTTCAGTTCCTGTGCTGTTAAAAGGATGGATTTTGTCCATTCCAGGTTATTGATGTTGAACTGGCCTACTGCATAGTGTCCAGCTTTTGCTTTTTTTAACATTTCTGCTGCTGATACTAACATATTCTTTTCCTCCGTTTTTTATTTTTATTATTAGGATTCTTCATTTCGGTCTTATCATACCACTCTTTTTGCCAAAAATAAAGTTAAAAATATAACAATCTCGGATCAGGCTTTATTTTTTACCATGATCTCCAGTGCCTGATGCACATTTTTGACGATGACATTCTTGTGTTCTCCGCCGAATTCCCCATCCAGAGTCCACGGGATCACATCCTCCGGCAGGAATTTCACACAGTCGGTCTTAAAAGTATAGATGAGCTCGGAATCATCTTTCAAATTGGCAAGACAGCCTAAGATCTCATTCCATTCCACCGGATTTTTCGGCATGCGGATCAACGTGACCTCAAAGAGTCCGTCATCCAGAAGCACATTCTTTCCGGTGAGTTTCTTAAAGCCGCCGACGGACACCGAGTTTGTGATCATTCCATACGCGAATTCATCCTCGATGATATTTCCGTCATATTCCACGCGCATCTTATAAGAAGTGATATTGTGCAGCCGTTTCGCGCCTTCTAAGATATAAGCGGCATGTCCGAGCACATTCTTTAATTCCTGGCTTGTCTGGTAAGACACATCGGTAAACAGACCAAACGCCGCTATGTAGATAAAGGAATCCCCGTTGAAATAGCCGACATCGACCGGGAATTTTCTTCCTTCCACCGCCACATGCGCCGCTTTTACGATGTCCTTCGGGATCTTTAGGGAATTGGCAAAATCATTGGTGCTTCCCGCCGGAATATAGCCAAGCGGTACTTTCTTCTCACTCTGCATCATGCCTGTGACCGCCTCATCCAGAGTGCCGTCACCGCCGCTGCAAATGACCAGATCATAATTTTTTGCCTCATTTTTTACTTTCTGCATGGCATCTTCGCGATCCTGCGTCGAGTGGATGGTCACCTCATAGCCTGCCTTGACCATGATGTCGATGACCTCCATCAGCTTGTTCTTTATCTGCCCTTTTCCGGAACACGGATTAAAAATAAATAATAACTTCTTTTTCATACTCCACTGCTTTCTGGTTTTTTCGGTTTTATTTTCCGGCCAGGAATTTCTCGATCTCCTCTAAGGCACCAACTTCATCCTCACCGTTTGTCTCTATGGTAATGCTGTCCCCGTTCAACAGTCCAAGCGACATCACGCCCATAATGCTTTTTGCGTTGACTCTCTTGTTCTCCACATCCAGATACACGGAACTGGAAAATTTTGTAGCCGTCTGCACCAGCATTGCAATCGGTCTTGCTTCCAGTCCATCTGCCAATCCAATCGTTACTGATTTCTTGATCATTTTTTTCCTCCTCTAAAACACGGCGCTAAAGCTCGCCTTTCAGTTTTCCTGCAATCTCCGCGATCTTTCTCAGTCTGTGGTTTACACCGGACTTTCCGACCGGTGGCTGCAGGCAGGTTCCAAGCTCCTTTAAAGCTGCATCCGGGTACTTCAACCGCACTTTGGCGATTTCCCGCAAATTTTCCGGCAGGCTGTCAAGCCCCGCCCTTTCTTCTATATAATGTATGTCCTCAATCTGTCTGACTGCGGCACTTACGGTCTTGTTGATATTGGCAGTTTCACAGTTCACCTGACGGTTCACGGAATTGCGCATCTCCTTGATGATCCGGACATTTTCCAGATTCATGAGCGCCACATGGGCTTCCATGACGTTTAAAATGTCTACGATCTGCGCGCCCTCTTTTATGTAAACCACATGGTTTTTCTTCCGCGCAACGATCTTTGCGTCAAAATCAAACTCGTTGATCAGATCCCGCAGCTGCTCTGCCTTGGGCTCCGAGGTACACACGATCTCAAAGTGATAAGATTTCTCAGGATCACTCATCGAACCGGCGGAAAGAAACGCTCCCCGGATAAATGCCCGCTTGCAGCAGATATTCTGTATTAAAAGTCCGTTGACCAGTCCGCCCTGTGTCCCACCGGACGTGCCGGTCATCTTTAAGGTCGCCAGTATCTTCTCGATCTCGTCTGGTTTATCTGTGGAAATAACATAGATATGATTGTGCCCCATACCGTTTCCGGTGCGCACATCAATATCCGTACTTATATTAAAAGTTTTTTTAATCAAAGTAAAGCATTTTCTTGCAAGCGGAGCATTTTCCGTTGTGATCTCAAGCACCGTTTTTCCGTTTTTCTGTTCGATCCTGCCGTCAAATCCCATGATCGCAGCAAGCTCCGCGATCCGGCAGTGTCTGCTTTTGCTGATCTGCTTTGCAAGTTCATCCTTTACTTCACCTGAAAATGACATAATTCTCCTCTATTTGCGCTTTGCGTCTTTGTCAATGTCGCGATGCTCGATCTTAAGCCCGTACTCCTTGTTCTTTTCAAGCCGCTTGTAAAGTTCATTGGCAAGCGTCACGGAGCGGTGCTTTCCGCCTGTACAGCCGACACTGATCACAAGCTGGTTTTTTCCCTCAATGATATAATTCGGGATCAGGAAATTCACCATATCTTCCAGTTTATCCAGAAAATCATGCGCTTCGTCAAACTGCAGCACATAATCCTGTATTTCCTTGTCATTTCCGTTTTTGTAGCGGAGTCCCTCCACATAGTACGGATTTGGCAGGAAACGCACGTCAAATACCAGATCGGAATCCGCCGGGATCCCGTACTTAAAGCCAAAGGAGAGGATCGTGACAAACAGGTTTTTGTAGTCCTGGTTCTGTTCAAAGATCTTGCTGATCTCCGCTTTCAGTTCCCTGGTCAGAAGCTGGCTTGTATCAATGATGTAATCCGCACGCTTCTTTAAAAAGGCAAGTTTCTCGCGCTCTAACAGGATGCCCTTGTCCACACGCTCGCCGCCGGCAAGCGGATGGTTTCTTCTGGTTTCCTTGTAACGCTTGACCAGCACGGAATCCTCCGCATCCAAAAACAGGATCTCAAAGTTCTTTCCCTCGCTCTTTAACTGGTCTAATACTTCATTTACCTCATCTAATGCCTGTCCGGAACGGATATCGATCCCGACCGCCACTTTCTGAAGCTCCGAATCACGCAGATCCGCAAGCTCCACGAATTTTTCGATCAGCGCGATCGGCAGATTATCGACACAGTAAAACCCGATGTCCTCCATCATTTTCAGTGCGGTACTCTTTCCTGCACCAGACATACCTGTTAAAATAACAAACTTCACGACTGTTCCCTCCTGCTAGAACTCTCCGACTTTCTTTACTTCCGGCTCCAACGTCACTGCATACTTTTCTTTTACGATCCTTGTCACTTCATCCATCAGCGCACAGATATCCGCCGCGGTGGCATTTCCTTTATTGATCACAAAACCGCAGTGTTTTTCCGATACTGCCGCACCGCCCACGGAAAATCCGCGGAGCCCTGCATCCATGATCAGTTTCCCCGCAAAGTATCCCTCCGGCCGCTTAAAGGTACTGCCGGCGCTCGGATATTCCAGTGGCTGTTTTTCGATCCGCTTCTTTTTCAGTTCTTCCATGCGCTCTGTGATCTGATCCGGATCTTTTTCGCGTGTAAGCAAAAGTTCTCCGTCGATGACCAGATAGCCGCGCTCCGGTATCACGCTGTGGCGGTAGGAGAGATCCAGCTCTTCCTTACTCAGCGTAAGGATCTCTCCATCCTCACTTATCACGCGGACGGATACGATCACATCCTTCATCTCGCCGCCATACGCTCCTGCGTTCATGACAACCGCGCCGCCGAATGTTCCGGGGATGCCCGAAGCAAATTCCAGACCGGTAAGTCCCGCCTTTGCCGCCTGCTGTGCCGCCGCCGCAAGGGTCACTCCCGCTTCCAGAAAAATCTTTTCTCCATCCACGCGGATGCCGCGCATCCCGGAGCCGATGCAGATGACCACGCCCCGGATGCCCTGATCGCCAACCAGAAGATTGCTGCCGTTTCCGATCACCGTGACCGGCATCTGTTCTTCCCTGCATACGGAAAGCACTGCGGGAAGCTCCTCCGCCGACGGCGTAAGGAAAATATCTGCCGGGCCTCCGACACGGAAGGTCGTATGATTTTTCATCGGCTCATTCTGCCGTATCCTGTCTTTTGTCAGTATCTGTTCGAGTCTGGTTATGATTTCCTGCTTCAATTTCTTTCCCTCAAATTCCGGCAGCGATCTTAAGACGCGCCTGTTTTATGCTTCCTTTAAAAACGCAATGTAACCTTTATATGCTTCATACAGATCGGCTTTGTTTATGATCTCCCACGGCGCATGCATGTTTAATACCGGCACACCGCTGTCGATGACCTGCATTCCGTAGTTCGCGAGAATATACGCAATGGTTCCGCCGCCTCCCTGATCTACTTTTCCAAGTTCCGCTGTCTGGAAAAATACATGATTGTCATCCATGATCTTCCGCATCTGGCTCATATATTCCGCATTCGCGTCATTGGAACCGGCTTTTCCTCTGGATCCGGTGTATTTGTTAAATACGATCCCCTTACCAAAATATGCGGCGTTTTTCTTATCCATGACAGACGGGAAATTCGGATCAAACGCAGCGCTCACATCGGAAGACACCACTTTGGAATTTTGCAGCGCTCTCCGCAGCGAAAGCTCGCTGTAAGTTCCGGTAAGATTCAACACCTCTGCCACCGCATTCTCAAAGCAGCGTGACTGCATGCCGGTCGCGCCGACGCTTCCGATCTCTTCCTTGTCCACCAGAAGGCACACGCTGGTTCTCTCCGGTTTGTCCATGTTTAAGATCGCTTCAAAGGACGGATATGCGCACACGCGGTCATCATGTCCATAGCCCATGATCATGCTGCGGTCAAATCCGTAATCTCTGGCTGCGCCCGCCGGTACTACTTCGATCTCTGCGGAGAGAAAATCTTCCTCGCATACCCCGTAAGTCTCTTCCAGTATCCGGAGTACGTTTGCCTTGACTGCGTCCTTTGCCTGTTCCTTTTCTTTTTCATCGTCCGCCGGAAGCGGGATGCTGCCGATCAGAAGGTCTAAGTTCTCCCCTTCGATCACCTTGGCTCCCTTTTTCTCCATCTGTTCCGCAGAAAGGTGGATCAAAAGATCACTGACACCAAATACCGGATCTTCCGGCTTGTCACCGATACTCACCTTCACGGTCGTACCATCTTTTTTCGCGATCACACCGTGCAGCGCTAACGGCAGTGTCACCCACTGATATTTTTTGATTCCCCCATAATAATGGGTATCCAGCATGGCAAGACCGGTATCTTCATAGAACGGATTCTGTTTTAGATCCATCCGCGGGGAGTCAATATGCGCCCCCAGAATATTCATACCGTTTTCCAGATTTTCTTTTCCGATGACAAACATCGCAAGCCATTTTCCCATGTTATTGACGTAAACCCGGTCGCCTGCCTTTAATGTTTTTCCTGTCTTTATGGCATCTGCCAGATTGAAAAATCCTGCTTTCTCGGCACGCGCGACAAATTCCGTCACGCACTCACGCTCTGTTTTGCATTCAGAGATAAATTTGCGGTATTCTTCCGCAAACTCATATACTTTTGCCATATCTTCTTTGGAATAATCTTCCCATGCCAGTTTTCTTTCCATAATTTTCTCAAACCTCGGTTCTTTTTGTTTTATTCTTCGCTGTCATTATCTTTATTTATATTTGCCTGCACACGGCGGTATAATTCCTGTGCCGCGTTGTATCCCATCTTTTTCTGTCTGTGGTTGACTGCTGCTGTCTCGCAGATAACCGCAAGATTTCGTCCCGGACGGATCGGCAGAGAATGACATGCCACTTTATTTCCAAGGTATTCGATATACTCCTCTTCCAGTCCAAGACGGTCATAGTCATTGTCTTTCTTCCAGTCTTCCAGTTTGATGACGAGATCGATGTTCTGTTTCTCCTTGACACACTCAACACCATAGAGTGTCTTGACATCGATGATTCCGATGCCACGCAGTTCGATAAAATATCTCGTAATATCCGGTGAAGTTCCGACCAGTGTATGCTCGTTAATCTTTCGGATCTCTACCACGTCATCCGTTACCAGACGATGTCCTCTGCGGATCAGTTCCAGCGCTGCCTCACTCTTTCCAATACCGCTCTCACCTGTAATGAGAACACCTTCACCGTAAACATCGACCAGTACGCCGTGGATCGTAATGCACGGAGCCAGTTCTTCGCTCAATGTGTGGATCAGTTCTGCCATAAATTCAGAAGTGGAACGTCCCGTTCCAAATACAGGAACCCCATTTTCCTGTGCGATGCGTAAAAACTCCTCATCCGGTTCCAGATCACGGCAGAAGATCACACAAGGGATCTCATATTTCAAAAACTGATTGTAGATATCAATTTTTTTGTCATGCTCTAACTGCTGCAGATATGTGTACTCTACATTTCCGATGATCTGCGCTCTCTTCTCCTCGAAATGTTCAAAATACCCACTGAGCTGCAGTGCAGGACGGTTTACATCCGACAACACGATCCGATGTCCCGTAAGATCCATCTCCTCCGTCAGTTTCTTTAATTCCAGTTTTTTTACGATTTTTTCGATTGCTACACCTTCCATAGCTTTACCGCTCCTTTATCTTGAAATTATAGTTCTGATACTGCCCTTAGTTTAGCATAGAAACCCCTGTGCTTCAACTTATTTCGCTTCCGGGTCCGTTTCCGGCTTCTTATGGAAAAACGCATATACCGCCTCTGCCGCGCGCTCGTTCATGGACTCCGTCTCTTTTAACTCCTCCACCGACGCTTCCCGGATCCGTTCCACCGACTGAAACTGGCGCATCAGCGCCTTCCGCCGCGTCTCACCGATTCCTTCTATGTCGTCCAGCACCGAATGTACCTGCACCTTGCTGCGCAGGGATCTGTGGTATTCAATGGCAAACCGGTGCGCTTCGTCCTGGATCCGCGTGATCAGCTTAAATCCCTCACTCGTCCGCTCGATCGGGATCTCCACGTTATTATAGTATAACCCGCGCGTCCGGTGATTATCATCCTTTACCATACCGCAGACAGGAATATTAAGATGCAGCTCGGAAAGTACGGAAAGCGCGATATTGACCTGACCCTTTCCACCGTCCATCATGATCAGATCCGGGAATCTGGTAAAGCTTCCAAACTCCTCATCCATCTGTTTTTCCTGCAGTTCTTTCTTTTCCTCTATTCCATGTAAAAAACGTCTGGTCAGGACTTCATGCATGGAAGCGTAATCATCCGGCCCCTGAATCGTCTTTAAGCGGAATTTCCGGTAATCGCTTCTGCATGGTTTTCCCTTCTCATACACGATCATGGATCCTACGGTCTGGAATCCGCTGATGTTTGATATATCGTATGCTTCGATGCGGTTCAGTCCCTGCATATCGAGCAGCTTCTCGATCTCCTTTAGCGCTCCGATCGTCCTGCCCTCTTCCCGCTTGATCCTCTCTCTGTCCTGGCTCAATACCAGCTCTGCATTCTTTTTCGCAAGTTCGACGAGCTTTTCTTTCATGCCCTTTTGCGGCACACGGATGTATACACGCGCGCCGCGCTTTGCGGACAGCCATTCTTCGATGACCGGTATATCCTCGATCTCCGCAGACAGCATGATCTCCTTCGGCAGAAACGGTGTGCCGGAATAAAACTGCTTCACAAAGGTCGTGAGTACCTGACCCTCACTGTCCTCCGCCGCGACACGCACATAAAAATGTTCCCGCCCGATCAGCTTTCCGCCGCGGATAAAAAAGACCTGTACCACCGCGTCCCGCTCGTCATTGGCAAGCGCTATGATGTCCTTGTCCTCTCCGTCAAAGCTCGTGATCTTCTGCTTCTGCGCGATCTGCTTTACGCTGTTTAACAGTTCCCGGTATTCGATCGCGCGTTCAAATTCCATCTGATCCGATGCCTGCATCATCCTTGTTTCGAGATCCTTTAAGACCGGCTGATAATTTCCGTTCAAAAAGGAAAGTACCATGTCGATCGACTTGCGGTATTCCTCTTTGCTGATATAACCCTGGCACGGTGCGTTGCACTTCTTGATGTGATAGTTGAGACACGGACGATCCTTTCCGATGTCTTTTGGCAGATTCCGGCTGCAGGTGCGGATCTGGTACATCTTCTGGATCAGTTCGATCGTATCTTTCACGGCTCCAGCGCTGGTATACGGTCCGAAATACTTTGACTTGTCTTTCCTTATCAGACGTGAAAAGAGGACTCTTGGAAAATCTTCTCCAAGAGTCACCTTGATGTAAGGGTATGTCTTATCATCCCTTAACATGGTATTATATTTTGGCCGGTGCTCCTTGATCAGATTGCATTCCAACACCAGTGCCTCTAATTCAGAGTCCGTAATGATGTACTCAAAGCGCCGGATCTGCGTCACCATCTTCGCTTTTTTCGGACCTTCATCATGACTCGGTCGGAAATACTGTCTCACCCGGTTCTTTAAATTTACCGCCTTGCCTACATAGATGATCTCATCCGCGGCATCATGCATAATATAAACTCCCGGTTTATCCGGGAGTTTTTTTAATTCCTGTTCAATGTCAAACATTATACCTCATCATCCACAAACATATCATCCGATACTGCTGCTTCCGCTTCCTGTCCCGGTTCCGGGATTCCTTTCAGTTCACGGAATATCTTCATAAATTCTTTTCCGGTGATCGTCTCATGCTCATACAGGTATTCCGCGATCTTATCGAGCACCTCACGGTTTTCATTCAGAAGACGTTTCGCTTCCTCATAACTGTGATTGATCATCTGTAACACTTCCTGATCGATCTGGGATGCCGTCTGTTCGCCGCAGTTTAACGCTGCTCTGCCATCCAGATACTGGTTCTCCACACTCGCGAGACTCATCATTCCGAATTTCTCTGACATACCAAACTGCGTGATCATCGCACGCGCGATCTTCGTCGCCTGTTCAATATCGTTTGCGGCACCGCTCGTCACGGAATGGAACACGATCTCTTCCGCCGCGCGCCCCGCCATATAAGTAACGATCTTCGCCTCAAGTTCTTCCTTGGTCTGCAGGAACTTCTCTTCTTCCGGTGTCTGCAGGGTATAACCAAGCGCACCCATCGTACGCGGCACGATCGTGATCTTCTGTACCGGCTCGGTGTTCTTCTGAAGCGCGGTAACCATTGCATGTCCGACCTCATGATAGGAAACGATCTTCTTTTCCTTATCACTCATCGCGCGGTCTTTCTTCTCCTTGCCTCCTACTGCCACGATCTCAAACGCTTCAAACAGATCCGCCTGTGTGACAAACTTACGGCCTTTCTTGACCGCGTTGATTGCCGCCTCGTTGATCATGTTCGCAAGGTCAGATCCGACCAGTCCCGCAGACGCAAGCGCAAGCGCATCCAGATCCACGTCATCCGCCATCAGCACATCCTTGGAATGTACCTTTAAGGTCTCAAGCCTTCCCTTCAGATCCGGCTTATCCACGATGATCCTCCGGTCAAAACGGCCCGGACGGAGCAGCGCCTTGTCGAGTACCTCCGGTCGGTTGGTTGCCGCAAGGATCAAAAGTCCCTTGGACGTGTCAAATCCATCCATCTCCGCCAGAAGCTGATTCAACGTCTGTTCACGCTCGTCGTTACCGCCGCCGTATCTGCTGTCACGGCTCTTACCGATCGCGTCGATCTCATCGATAAAGATGATACACGGTGCCTGCTTCTGCGCCTCCTTAAAGAGATCCCTGACACGGGACGCGCCGACACCAACAAACATCTCCACGAAATCCGAACCTGCGAGTGAGAAGAACGGTACTCCGGCTTCTCCGGCGACCGCCTTGGCAAGCAGTGTCTTACCGGTTCCAGGAGGTCCTACCAAAAGCGCACCCTTCGGCAGCTTCGCGCCGATCTGGGTATATTTGCCGGGATTGTGCAAAAAGTCCACGACTTCCTGTAAGGACTCCTTCGCCTCATCCTGTCCGGCGACATCCTTAAAGGTAACGCCGGTACTCTTCTCCACATAAACCTTGGCATTGCTCTTTCCGACACCCATCATGCCTCCGCCGCCCATGCGCTTCATCAAAAAGCCGAGCAGGATCCACACGAGCACGAGCGGTATCACAAAGCTTAAGATATTGTATACCCAGGTGGACGTATTGTCCGGTATGGTCGCGCGGATGTCGATATCCTTTTCCTTTAATAAAGGAAGCAACTCGGAATCGTTCACATATCCGGTGTAATAGGTCGTAAGTGAGATCGATCTTTTTTCTGTCTTCGGCGTGATATTGATCTGCTGTGAAGCGAATTCAACCGCCGCAACCTTGTCTTCATCGATCATATTTAAGAACTCCGTATAGGAGATCTCTTTCGACATCGACGATGTCTCCAGTCTGGTGACCAGACTCATAATAAACAGCGCTACTAATGTCACGACAATGAGCATTAAGAGCATCTGCCCGTTTTTATCATTTCTTTTATCCCCGTTGTTGTTGTTTGGTCCCTGTTGATTATCCATTTTGTCCTCCGCATGTATATAAAAAGCGTTTCCGCTCTTTATAATATCTTCTTTATTATATGTTTAAAATAAAAATTAAGCAATATATAGTTCATGAACTTTTTCCCTTTTTTCTTAAATTTTTCTAAACAAAAATCAAACAAAAATCTTTTTGAAAAACAGCTGGATTTTTTACCGGACAAGTTATATAATATATTGGTTATTTTTAACGTAGACCTTTTAAATTTTTATATACCATTTATCATAAGGAGGATTTATCTATGCCTGTAAAATACGTCTTCGTCACTGGCGGTGTTGTTTCCGGTCTCGGAAAGGGAATCACTGCCGCATCCCTGGGACGTCTTTTGAAAGCCCGCGGCTACAAAGTTACCATGCAGAAATTCGATCCGTACATCAACATCGATCCGGGTACCATGAACCCGATCCAGCACGGAGAAGTTTTCGTTACCGATGACGGTGCTGAGACCGACCTGGATCTCGGACACTATGAAAGATTCATCGATGAGAGCCTGACCAAAAATTCCAACGTCACAACCGGAAAAGTATACTGGTCTGTTCTCCAGAAAGAACGCCGTGGTGATTTTGGCGGAGGCACGGTTCAGGTCATCCCGCACATCACAAACGAGATCAAGAGCCGCTTCTACCGCAATTTTTCCGCTACGGATGAGACGCATATCGCCATCATCGAAGTCGGTGGTACCGTAGGTGATATCGAAAGCCAGCCGTTCCTCGAATCGATCCGTCAGTTCCAGCATGAAGTCGGACATGAAAACGCGATTCTGATTCACGTTACACTGATCCCTTATATCAAGGCTTCCGGTGAGCTGAAGACCAAACCGACACAGGCAAGCGTAAAAGAACTTCAGGGTATGGGAATCCAGCCGGATATCATCGTATGCCGTTCCGAGCATCCGCTCGACCAGGGATTAAAGGACAAGATCGCTCTGTTCTGTAACGTACCGGGAGATCATGTACTCCAGAACCTTGACGTAGAATATTTATATGAAGCTCCGCTTGCGATGGAAGCAGAAAACCTTGCGAAGGTTGCCTGTGAAAGTCTCCATCTGGACTGCCCGGACCCGGATCTTGCCGACTGGAAAGATATGGTTGAGGCATTAAAGAATCCGGTACAGGATGTAAACATCGCTTTAGTTGGAAAATACACCCAGCTCCACGACGCTTACATTTCTGTTGTGGAAGCGTTAAAACACGGCGGTATCGCAGAGCGCGCGACCGTAAATCTCAAATGGGTGGATTCCGAGACACTGACCGAGGAAAACATTTCCCAGGTGCTCGGTGATGTTTCCGGTATCCTTGTTCCTGGCGGATTCGGCAGCCGTGGCGTTGAAGGCATGATCCTTGCCGCAAAATACGCGAGAGAAAATCAGGTTCCTTACCTTGGTCTCTGCCTTGGTATGCAGGTATCCATCATCGAATACGCGCGTCATGTCTGCGGACTGCACGACGCACACAGTATCGAATTGGATCCAAACACCACACATCCGGTCATTGCGCTGATGCCGGATCAGGATGGCGTTGAAGATATCGGTGGTACTTTAAGACTCGGATCTTATCCATGTGTACTGAAGAAAGATTCCAAGGCTTATACACTGTACGGCGAAGAGATCATCCATGAGAGACATCGTCACAGATATGAAGTCAACAACGACTTCCGTAACATCTTAACGGAAAAGGGCATGGAGCTCTCCGGACTTTCTCCGGACGGCAGAATCGTGGAAATGGTTGAGATTCCTGCACATCCGTGGTTCGTTGCCACACAGGCGCACCCGGAATTCAAATCCAGACCGAACCGTCCACATCCGTTGTTCAAGGGCTTTGTAAAGGCCGCGATCGACAAAAAGAACGCATAAAAAATTCTTCACATAGAAAAGGATCGCTTGCAGATTTCTCCCGCAGGCGATCCTTTTTTATTTCTTTTCTTATTTCTTTTCTTATTTTTCGGTTACATTCTCTAAGAAACGCAGCTTTCCGTTTTCTTCCTCGGTGCCAACCGCTTTTACGCCGTAGCCCTTGCGCTGGTCGTTCATTTCCTTTAAGCACTTCTGGCAGAGCGTACCAAAGGTGACCTTCGCGCCGCATCGCTGGCAGAACGCGTTCATGATCGTCTTTTCCCCGCGTTCCTTATACTGGATGCGCCCTTCCTTGATCCACTGCTGCACCATACCGACCGGAATATCAAAATGTTTCGCGACATCATATTCATTGACATCCTGGCTGCGTATGTAGTCGCGCACCTCATCGAAAATACGCTGTGCCTCGCAGTTGCTGCACAGATCCCTTGTGTAGCTGTCTAACAATATTGTGCCACAGTCCTTGCAATACCGCGCGTTATGAAATAAAGTTTTTTCTTCCATCATCATCATCTCCGCTCTTTTTTCCATAGTCTTCCAAAATCCGGTCAAGATATCTGCAGTAACGCTGCCGCACTTCTTCCGGTGCCTGTATGCGCACGCCGTCTCCAAGCCCCGTCAGCCATCCGAAGAACTGTCTGCTCACCGCGACCTTCGTCCGCAGGAAAAAACTGTCCTCATCTCTTCTCCGCGTACTGACCTCCTGCCCGAACCGGTCGATCATCACACCGATCAGTTCATTCCGGCAGACCAGTGTCACCACTTCTTCTTCACCGGCAAACATGCCAAATGTTTTTTTCGTATACGCGCCGACATCAAAATCCGCAAACTCTTCCGCTCCCTCTCTCGCTTCCCTGCACAACGAGATCCGAAGCATCTTATCCACACGGAAGTGCTTGATGATCCCGGCTTTCGCGTCGTAGGCGATCAGATAATAGTTTTCATCATCCCAGGAAAGCAAAAACGGACTGACCTCATAAAATCCGCCGTCTCTTTTTAATTCCATCTGCTTATCGACCGTCCACGCAAAATACTGGAACCGGATCTTTACGCCTTTTGCGATCGCGCTGTGGATCTTGTCCACATTGTAGTAGATCTTCTCATTCACCGCCTTACTGCGGTTTGTCACCACAACCTGACGGTTTAACTGCTTCGCGTTTTCCCTGCTCGTAAGCGTTTCCAGCTTGTGGATCAGCTCCCTCGATTTCTTCGTCGTGATAAACTTGGATGCCACCACCGCGTCTACCAAAAGCTTTAACTCCGCCAGCTCGAACTCGCGCTCTCCCAGATAGTATCCACCGGGTTTTTGCGTCACTTTTATAATATCCACGCCAAAATCCTCAAGCGCCGCGATATCGTTATAAATACTCTTTCGCTCCGCCTGGATCCCATATGCCAAAAGCCGTTCGATCAGCTGTGTTGTTGTAAGCGGATGCTTCTCGTCCGTCTCCTCTTTCAGTATCTTTAACAAGCAGAGGATCTTTAATTTCTGCTGATAAGATCTTGCCATTTCACCACCCGCTCTTTCCCTTAAAACCATGATATAATGAGATATTTCTTTTGTCAACGAATCCAGACAATTTTACGCTCTTGCTATTTCCACCTTAAAATGTTATGATAAAAGTAATCAATAAATAAACCGATACCAGAGACGTGAGCAAGGTAGATGAGGCTGCATGGCAGCTTTGTTTCCCTTGCTTTTTTATTTGGAAAATGAAAAGGAGATGCGACTATGTATGATGTAGCAGTTATCGGCGCCGGCGTGATCGGCTGTGCCATCGCAAGAGAGTTGTCAAAATATGACGCGGACATCTGCGTGATCGAGCGGGAGGAGGATGTGTGCTGCGGGACTTCCAAGGCAAACAGCGCGATCATCCACGCGGGATTTGACGCCGTTCCCGGCACTTTAAAAGCACGCCTAAACGTTGCCGGAAACGCCATGATGGATGATCTCGCAAGAGATCTTGACATTCCGTTTACGCGCAACGGCTCCCTTGTCGTCTGTACAAAAGACCAGGATTCGGACGGCTTAAACACCCTGTTCGCGCGCGGCCGGGCAAACGGTGTTCCGGGGCTTCGCATATTAAATGAAACCGAAGCAAAAGAGATGGAACCAAATCTTTCCGATGCCGTCAGCTGTGCCCTCTACGCGCCGACCGGCGGGATCGTCTGCCCGTTCCATTTCACGATCGCGCTCGCGGAAAATGCCTGGGCAAACGGTGTCACCTTTTTCTTAAACAATGCTGTTACCGCCATCACAAAAAAGGACGGTTATTACGAGATCACAACCGGCAGACAGACGTTTGAAAGCAGAGCCATCGTCAATGCCGCCGGTGTCTACGCCGATGTGATAAGCGCCATGGCAAGCAGAGATCCGATCCACATCACTGCGAGAAAAGGCGAATACTGCCTGCTTGACAAATCCGCCGGAACCCATGTCACACACACGATCTTCCAGCTTCCGGGCAAAATGGGGAAGGGCGTTTTGGTCACGCCGACCGTACACGGCAACCTGTTAGTCGGTCCTACCGCCGAAAACACGGAAAATAAAGAGGGAACGAACACCACCGCAGAGGGACTGGGCTCCCTTGCCGCCACCGCTGCCTTAAGCGTAAAAAATGTCCCGATGCGTCAGGTCATCACCTCGTTTGCCGGACTGCGCGCGCATGAAGATAACGATGACTTTATCCTGCGGGAAGCTTCTGACGCGCCGCTCTTTTTTGAGGCGGCAGGCATTGAATCGCCGGGGCTTTCCTCCGCACCGGCGATCGGCATCTTTCTTGCGGAGCTGATCCGCGACCGGATGTCCCTCACCAAAAAATCCGGTTTTATTGCCACCAGAAAAGGTATCCTGCGACCGGAGACCTTATCCATCGAGGAACGCAATGCGCTGATCAGAGAACAGCCGGCTTACGGAAATATCATCTGCCGCTGTGAGATGATCTCCGAGGGTGAGATCATCGACGCGATCCGCCGTCCGCTCGGTGCCCGCTCCTTAGATGGAGTAAAGCGCCGCACGAGAGCCGGTATGGGACGCTGTCAGGCAGGTTTTTGCTCCCCGCGCACCATGGAGATCCTCGCAAGGGAAGTTCCACTCGCCATGACAGAAATCACCAAATGCGGTCCGGGTTCCGAGATCGCCCTTGGCCACAACAAAGAGATTTAAGGAGGTCCTCATATGAATACCTATGATCTTGTTATTATCGGCGGCGGCCCTGCGGGACTTTCCGCAGCGGCAGCCGCAAAAGAAAACGGCATTACAGATATTCTGATCCTCGAACGCGACCGGGAACTGGGCGGTATCTTAAACCAGTGCATCCACAATGGATTCGGGCTCCACACCTTCAAAGAAGAACTGACCGGGCCGGAATACGCCGCCCGCTTCATTGAGAAGGTACAGGATCTGCAGATCGCGTATAAATTAAACACGATGGTCATGGACATTTCGCCGGATAAAAAAGTGACCGCGATGAATCGAACCGACGGCATGTTCACCATTCAGGCAAAGGCGGTCATTCTCGCAATGGGATGCCGCGAACGCGCAAGAGGCGCCTTAAATATCCCGGGCTACCGCCCTGCAGGGATCTTTTCCGCAGGAACCGCGCAGCGCTTAGTCAACATCGACGGTTATATGCCTGGAAAGGAAGTCGTGATCTTGGGCTCCGGCGATATCGGGCTTATCATGGCAAGACGCATGACCTTGGAGGGCGCAAAAGTAAAAGTCGTCGCCGAGCTCATGCCTTACTCCGGCGGCTTAAAGCGAAATATCGTACAGTGCCTAAACGATTTTGACATTCCGTTAAAACTGAGCCATACCGTAGTCGATATCGAGGGAAAACAGCGCGTGGAGGCTGTTACGATCGCCCAGGTGGATTCTGACCGGAAACCGATCCCCGGAACCGAAGAACGCTACACCTGTGACACGCTTTTGTTATCCTGCGGTCTGATCCCGGAAAATGAGCTTTCCCGTAACGCCGGTGTACGCTTAAATCCGGTGACCTCCGGTCCTGTGGTAAACGACCGGCTCGAGACCAGCACAAGCGGCATCTTCGCCTGCGGAAACGTGCTCCATGTACACGATCTGGTTGACTATGTTTCCGAGGAGGCTGCCACCGCCGGAAAAAACGCCGCACGCTATATCAAAGAGGGCGAACCCGCATCCGACCGCACGGTCGAGATCCTTGCGACCGGCGGCGTGCGCTACACCGTACCCTGCTCCATCCGGCCGGATGATATGGCAGACACTCTGACCGTCCGTTTCCGCGTCGGTGCGGTCTATAAAAACTGCGCCATTGCCGTTTATTTTGACGACGAACGGATCTCCAAAAAGAAACGCCCTGTCATGGCACCGGGTGAAATGGAAGAGATCCGGCTCAAAAAAGAAACCCTTTGCGCTTACCCGCACCTGTCACGGATCACCATTAAGATCGAGGAGGCATAATTATGATGGAAAAAAGAGAACTGACCTGCATCGGCTGTCCGCTCGGATGCAGTATCACCGTTACTTTAAACGGTAAGGAAGTGACCTCTGTCACCGGAAACACCTGCAGCCGAGGTGCCATTTACGCAAAAAAGGAAGTGACCGATCCGACGCGCATCGTCACCTCGTCCGTCCGCGTGACCGGCGGCACCGCGCCCATGGTATCGGTAAAGACCAGAGAAGACATTCCAAAATCCATGATCTTTGACTGCACCAATGCCTTAAAAGACATTACCGCCGCCGCTCCCGTCCGGATCGGGGATGTCATCTTACCTGACGTCTGCGGCACACATATTCCGGTCGTTGCGACCAAAAATATTGACGCGGCAGAATAATTTCCGCTCTCTTGCGCTTCTGACCCAAACTTGCTATGATGGACTTAAATCATCCAGTTTGCACAAGGAGAGCCTTTTATGAACCGAGAATTTAAAGATGCGATTGAGAACTCACCGATCATTGCCGCGATCAAAAACGACGCGGAATTACACCAGTGTCTGACCTGCGACAGCCGGGTGATCTTCATTTTATATGGCGACATCTGCAACATTGCAGACATTGTAGATACTGTAAAATCCGCAGGAAAGATTGCGCTTGTACACCTTGATCTGATCGGCGGGCTGAATGCCAAAGAGATTGCCGTTGATTTTATAAAAAAATATACCCGGGCGGATGGGATCATCTCCACCCGCCCGCAGCTCATTAAGCACGCAAAAGAGCTGTCCCTCTATACTGTCATGCGCTTTTTTGTCATTGATTCCATGGCGTATGACAATATTGAGAAACAGCTCCATGCGGTGCGACCGGATTTCATTGAGATCTTACCCGCCCTGATGCCAAAGGTCATCTCCCGCATCTGCGATCTCTCCCCGGTTCCGATCATTGCCGGCGGACTGATCTCAGACAAGGAAGATGTCATGCAGATGATCCAGGCAGGTGCGATCTCGATCTCTTCTACCAATGAAAATGTCTGGTTCTTATAGGAAGATCCGCATTACGCTTTTGCGCCCTCGGCGGTCTCATCCTTATCTTTCATAACAACTTTTAATAAGATCGGCGTGATCAGGGTGGTAACGATAACGACCACTACGATCGGCGCGAACAGCACATCATCCAACATACCGCACGCGTATCCTTTCTGTGCCACGATCAATGCGACCTCACCACGGGAGATCATACCCACACCAATCTGCAGTGCTTCCCTGTTGCTGTATCTGCATATCTTCGCTCCAAGTCCGCAGCCGACCACTTTTGTAAGGATCGCTACGACAAGCAGGATCACGCAGAAACCGATCAGTTTTCCGTTCATTCCCTCTAACTGTGTCTTGATACCGATACTTGCGAAGAATACCGGTGAGAAGAGCAGGTAAGACGGTACTTCCGCTCTCGCCTTGATGTAATCCCCGATCTTCATATTACAGAGCATCAGTCCGGCAAAATACGCGCCGGTGATATCCGCGATCCCGAAGAACTGTTCTGAAACATAGGACAGAAGGAAACAGAACGCGATCGCGAAAATCGTTACTCTTCGTTTCTCGCCCGCTCCCTCGATCAGCTTCTTGCATTTAAACATTACAAACGCAACGATCGCGATCACAATAAAGTACAGCACGATCTTTAACAGGACGGTAAGCGGATTTACCGAAGTATCCTCGATACTTGTCACAACTGTGAGCACGATGATACCCATGATATCGTCGATAACGGCCGCGCCAAGGATCGTTGTTCCGACACGACCCTTTAATTTTCCAAGTTCACGCAGTGTCTCAACGGTAATACTTACCGAGGTCGCTGTCAGTACCACACCGACAAAGACTGCCTTTAACACTTCCATGAAATCTCCGAAGTCTGTGTGGAAATAAATCGCATAGGATAAAAATCCGCCAAGCAGAGGAACCAGAACTCCGATCCCCGCAGTGATAAAGGAAGCTACTCCGTTTTCCTTTAACTCCGTCAGATCCGTCTCAAGACCTGCGGAAAACATTAACAGGATAACACCGATCTCAGCGGTGATCTCCAGGTAGCTGCCGGTCGCTCCGTCAAAACTGATCAGATTCAGTACGGACGGTCCGAGGATCACACCTGCCAAAAGCGCTCCGACAACCTGTGGCATGTGGAACTTTCTGGAAAACAGTCCGCAGATCTTCGTTGCAAACAGGATGATCGCCAAAAACAGCAAAAATTCATATGATTCCATAATATATCTTCCCTTTCTTTCCTGTATCCGGTCTGATATCGGATACATTCTATCTGTATTATTCTTTTTGCTTACCCATTTTACACCCGATTTCCGTAAAATACAACTGCTTTATTTATATGGTTTTCATACCAAAAAGATATATCGACATCCTCTTTTATACAGTGAAAAAGCAGCCTTGCGGCTGCTTTTTCGAGGAGTTTAGTTATGAAAATGTTACATCTATAAAAAGGAAATTATTGCCTAGCCGAAGCTGACGACTCCGATGCATCAAGATATCGTCAACTCCATTTGATACTGTTAGTATATCGGCAAATTATGACGAAACTGTGTCTGATTTCTAAAAGGATTCTAAAGTATTTCTAAATCTATGTTTATAATTCTCCTCCGCCGTCACGTTCCTATTTACATTTGAGCACTTCCAGTACATATTCCCACACACGTTTTGTGGAAGAAATGCTTAATTTCTCCCCGGTTGTGTGGATATCGATCATATCCGGCCCGATCGATACCGCATCCATGCCCGGGATCTTGGCAGAGAGGAGTCCGCACTCAAGTCCCGCATGGATCGCTTCCACCGATGGCTTCTTTCCGTACATCCGCTCATAAACTGCCACCATATCATCACGCAGCTTGGAGTCTTTTTTGTACTCCCACGCCGGATAATCCCCATAGATGGAGATACTGCCGCCGAGCCACTCCGTCAGTGACTTTAATTTCTGGACAAGAAGTTCTTTCTGCGTCTTTACCGAGCTGCGCACCGAATATTTTAAGACAGCCGCATCTTCTTCGAGATACAGGATTCCGAGGTTCAAAGAGGTTTCCACAAGCCCTTTGATATCCATGCTCATGCGCTGGATGCCAGCCGGGAGATGGGTTAAGAGCATCGTCATCTTCCCTGCGTCCTCTGCGGTCGTCACGCGTTCCTCGCCGCATCCAAGCGCTTTTGCCCGGACTTTGATATCTTTGTCACTGCTCTGATACTCGGCTGTTAAGATCTCCTGATAAGCGGCGATCTCCTGCATGAGCAGATCCTCTTTTCCCGCGTCAAGCATGATCTTTGCCGTTGTCTCACGCGGAATGGCATTGTCCTTGGTTCCTCCGGCAAGCTCTGCGATCGCAAACGGAGTCTTTTCGGAAAGCCGTAAGAAGAAACGTCCCATCAGAAGATTGGAATTTGCGCGCTCCTTATCGATCTCTCCGCCCGAATGTCCGCCGAGCAGACCAGAAATATGGATCTCAAACAGTTCTCCGCTCTTCTTTTCAAAGGCAAGCGGCAGTCTGCATACCGTCGTGCATCCGCCCGCACAGCTTGCAAGCATATGTCCTTCTTCTTCCGAGTCCAGATTCAACACCTTTTTCCCTTTTAACATGGAAAGATCGATGCCATTCGCTCCGTCCATGCCCACTTCCTCGGATACTGTGATCACGACCTCAAGCCTCGGATGCTCGATCGTATCCGAATCCAGGATCGCAAGCGCATATGCGACCGCAATCCCGTCATCTCCGCCGAGTGTCGTTCCCTTTGCCGTGATATAATCGCCCTCTATCTCCAGCGTGAGCGGATCGTTTTCAAAATCGATCGTACAATCCGGCTCCTTTTCGCACACCATGTCCATATGCCCCTGTAAGATGATCGGCTCAACATCTTCGTAGCCCTTCGTCGCTTCCTTGATGATAATGACGTTTTTTAAATCATCCTGATAAACTTCCAGATTTCTCTCTTTCGCGAAATTTACCAGATAATTACTGATCTTTTCTTCCTTATAAGAAGGGCGCGGTATTCTGCTGATCTCCTCAAAAAAATAAAATACATTCTTCGGTTCTAAATTTTCCAGTACTCTCATCTATTTTTGCTCCTTTTCCATAAGATTGATAAACTGCTCTGTCCGTTTCAGCCAGCTGTGCTTCCAGTCAAATTCCATCTGCGCCGCAGCTGTCACTTCCTGCCGCCTCGTTGGGTTACTTAAAAATTCCTCTGCCATATCCGGCAGCTCTTCCATATGTTTTAACGAAAACAGGCTGATATTCCCGCCGTCTTTAAAGTTTCGCTCCATATATCCGTTTCTGTCGGTCAGGCATACCGTCTGATTTGCCATCGCCGCAAACACCCGGTCATGCACTCCGGCTTTAAAAAGCGGTGATACATTAAGCAATACCTCGTACTCCGCGATCTTTTGAAATGTCATCGAAAAATCGACCGGCGGCTGGATCGTAAAATAGCGGCTCTCCTGCTCTTTTAACTGCTCCCAGTTGTTTCCAAGCACTGTGACCGGAATATGGTGGCGCACCAGGGTGCGGATCGCTTCTTCCCTGTAATAATTGCGCAGATAACGATCCACATGATACATGCGGTTCATCCGAAACGCGAACTCCGCATCCGTAAGCTCCTCCCCACGCCCGGCAAGCAGGCTTCTAAACGCTTCTTCCTGGGAAATCGAGGGATCTGCCAGCATGATGTCGATCAGTGCTTTGTCATCCGCTTTTAAGCCCTGCGGCAATTCTTCCATCTCGCGGTAAACATCCGCCGCGCAGTTATAAGTCCCGATAAAAAGCACCGACTCTTTTTTCTGCTCCACCGGAACCGGCACGAGCGCCTTTGTCGCACCGAGCGGAAGCAGCGACACACTCTCCAAATGCGGATAATACTTTTTTGCGTAGGCAACGTGATTTTCATCGAGGCAGAGCACATGATAATTTTTTAACGGGACGGAAAGCCCCGGATGGTGATAAAACGGGTGATCCACCAGATAATTATAAAACGGTGCGTCCAGCTGCTCCAGGTATGGTGTCCCGTTATCCATAACCGCCCGTGGCAGCAGCGAATTGATATCCAAAACCGCCGTATAGCTGTTACCGACATAAGGGGCAAGCTGCGCGTCCACATCCTTCTCCAAGTCCAGCACACACAGTCTTGCAGGGTACCCGAGCGTCTCAAATGCTTCCGCCATCTGATTCATAAAAAAATCTGCGGAATAATAGCAGATTTCCCGGCTTGTAAACAATAAGACCGGTTTTTTCTTTTCCTGATCCATTCTATTATGCCTTATATCCATTTCTGTTATTTGAAACCTAACCTATTCTAGCACCTTTTTTTTATTTATACAATTCCATTCCCTCTGAATTTTCTTTGCGTTTTTGGCGGTTTTCCGTATAATGAAAGTATACAGTTGATAACATTTCAAAAGATTTTTTACGGACAGGAGGATTCCTATGTGCGGAATATGCGGATTTTCTGGACATGCCAACGACGGGCTGTTAGATCAGATGGGAAATGCGATCCGGCATCGCGGCCCGGACGGCTTGGGCTGCTACAGTGACGGCAGAATGAACCTCTGCTCCAGGCGGCTTTCCATCGTGGATCCCGTCTCTGGCGGTCAGCCGGTTGAAAATGAGGATTCCACGGTTTTTGCGGTGTGGAACGGCGAAATTTATAATTACCGGTCACTGATCACTGAGCTGAAAGGAAAAGGACATCTCTTTTCCTCCGACCACTCCGACTCCGAGCTGATCGTGCATCTGTATGAAGAGTATGGCATCCGGTTTGTGGAAAAACTAAACGGCATGTTTGCGATCGCGCTCTGGGACCGGAACAAGGAGTGTCTGTATCTGATCCGTGACCGCATGGGCGTAAAACCGCTTTTTTATTATTACAACGGAACCGAAATCGTATTTGCGTCCGAGATCAAAAGTATTTTGCTCCATCCTTCTTATCAGAAGAAGATAAACGCAAATGCGCTCTATTCCTATTTTTCCTTCCAGGCTGTCTCCTCACCCGAAACTGCCTTTTTGGATATTTACGCGCTGCGCCCCGGCACGATCCTCACATTTACGGCTTCCGTGAAAAAGCTCACACGCTATTTTGCTCCATCTTTTTCCCCGGTTTCCAAGGACTCTCTGCCAACTGCCATCGAAAAGATCCGCTTTCTGTTAAAGGACGCCGTAAAACTGCGTCTGGACGCGGATGTGGAGATCGGTACTTTTCTAAGCGGCGGGCTTGACTCCGGTGTCGTCACCACCCTCGCTTCCTCGCTCGCGGATCACCCGCTGCGCAGCTATTGCCTGGAGCATGAAAGCAGACGCCCCGGTGCGTTTTATCAGAAGGAAAAGGATACCGCAAACGCCGCCCGGACAGCCAATGCCTGCCACACCATACACACCAATGCACCGATGACCGCTTCTGATATGATCTCGGAGCTGGATACCGTCATCCGCTGTTTTGACCAGCCTTTTGCCGCCTCCGCGTCCACCTGGTTTTTGTCCGGACGCGCACATTCCGATGTAAAGGCTGTGCTCTCCGGTGACGGCGCAGACGAACTTTTCGGCAGCTATCCCTTACAGCAGCTTGCCTTTCCGATGCAGTTTTTTGCACAAATGAAAGCAAACGGTCTTTCCCCTGCTGACATGGATCCTGCTCTCCTTGCGCCGTTTTCCGACCGCAGTGATTTTCTCGCGAATCTCTATGATTACAGCGGCGGCAGCGAAGTACGGCTGAGTTATCGCATGCTCAATATGACCGATGACGAGAAAGCGCTGTTTTTATCGGATGAGGTATTCGGAGAGCTGATCTCGAAAAAACAGACGCTTCTCCAGCTGCGTGAGATCTTTTCTTCGCTGTCCGGTGCAGATGCCCTAAACCGCTCTTTGGAGTATTTCCAGACGAGTTTCCTGCCGGATCAGGTATTAAGTTATACGGACGCACTCTCCATGGCACATGGACTGGAGATCCGTTCGCCGTTTCTGGACTGTCGGCTGGTAGATTATGTAAACTCGCTGCCCGGCTCCTACAAGATCCGGAACGGAGAGACCAAGTATCTCTTAAAACAGGCTGCAAAAGGGCTGCTCCCGGATGATATCATCTTCCAGAAAAAAGAGGGCTTTATCCCACCGATCCATGACTGGCTGCGCGCGGAATTAAAAGAATTTGTCACAGACACGCTAAGCCCTTCCGCGATCCTGCGCTATCCCTTCTTAAAGGCGGATGCCGTCCAGTTTCTGCTGCACAAATACTACCGGGATCCCGCGGGAAATGACTATCTTGCCGACATCATCTGGAATCTGGTCTGCTTTGCGCGCTGGTGCGAGCTTTATGTCTGATTTGATTTTCGGAATCTGTTTCCATCAATGCCCGGATATGCTATAATTGATAATCAGAAAATATGTTGGATCAAAGGAGATTTTACAATATGATGAGTCCTGAAGCATTAAACGCGAAATTAGATGATATGTTAAAAGATACCAAAGCCGGACATCTGAAATGGCGTCTGGAAATTGAAACTTCCGAATACGAAGACCGGGATAAAAAGATCGTGGTAAAGGAAGACAAAAAGGAATGGATCATGGACGAATGCTACGTTGCCTTTTCCTGCAACTACCGGGGCGAGGATTTTGTTATGATCACCTATGAGGACATCGAGACCTGCGGTGACAAAACACGCTCCTTAAACCTTGTCTTTCTTCCGCCGGTATCCATGCGTCTGTTTGATGTAAACGCGCTGGCACCTTACAGTGTTTCCGCAAATGCTGTTCTGACCGCAAAGATCCACACGCTCTGGGAAACCCTGCTTGCCCTCTACAAAGAGGATAAAACGAGTGTGGACATCCTGACCGATACCTGGACGCCGGACAAGGGTTCCGCTGCCCGCTGATGAACGATCGTCAAAGCAAAAAAAGGATATTCTCGGTTGGCCATCCGGTCTTCCGAAAATATCCTTTCTTTTTTGTTATTTTATCAATTATACTAACTCAAGCAGAACTTCTAATGCACCGTCACCTTTACGCTGACCGATCTTAACGATTCTGGTGTAACCACCGTTACGATCTGCGTACTTCGGAGCGATTTCATCAAATAATTTAGCCGGTAAATCAACCTGCTTTGTGTTCTTCTTCTTTCCTGCAGCTTCTGCCGGAACTTCCTTTACCGGATAAAGAACCTTTAACATTTCTCTTCTTGCATGAAGACGGGACGGCTTATCTTTCTTGATGGTCTTTTCAACTTCATCGTATACGGTAACTTTCTTTCCGTCTACAACTTCTTTGACTCTCTTGCCATCTTTGTCTTTGCGGGCAACTTTTGCTTTTACAGTTACTTCTTCAAAGTTGTCTTTTTCTTTTACTGCAAGTGCGATCAGTCCTTCCGCAACTTTGCGGATTTCCTTAGCCTTTGCTTCTGTGGTAACGATCTTACCATTGTATAATAATGCTGTTACCTGACCTCTGATCAATGCTTTTCTCTGATCTGATGTTCTTCCTAATTTTCTATACTTTGCCATTTTTATAATCCTCCATTGTGGAACATCCGGCCACGCCCTTTGGTCTTACTTACCGAATGCAATTTTTAATTTGTTCACCCACGCATGAGCTGACACCTGCATGCCAATCGGACTTACTGCGTATGCCTTATTCGTCTCCCTGATTTAACTGAAGACCAAGCTCTTTCAACTTCGCTAAAACTTCTTCCAATGACTTACGTCCAAGGTTACGAACTTTCATCATATCTTCCGGTGTACGGTTCGTAAGTTCCTCCACCGTATTGATACCTGCTCTCTTCAGGCAGTTGTAAGAACGAACGGACAATTCCAGTTCATCAATGTTCATTTCAAGAACTTTCGCCTGTGCATTGTCTTCCTTCTCTACCATAACATCTGTCTGCTGTGCAACTTCTGACAGATTGATAAAGAGACTCAGGTGCTCACTTAATACCTTAGCTGCAAGACTGACTGCTTCGTCCGGAGCCAGTGTGCCATTGGTGAATACATCCAGTGTCAGTTTGTCATAATCTGTGATCTGACCAACACGGGTGTTTTCAATCGTAAGATTTACACGCTCAACCGGTGTGTAAATTGAGTCAACCGCGATCACGCCGATCGGCAGATCACCGCTCTTATTCTTCTCCGCATTTACATAGCCTCTGCCCTTTGTAATGGTGAGTTCCATATATAACTTGGAATCTGCACCACCATTCAAATGCGCAATGACCAGATCCGGATTCAAAATTTCAATATCCTGATCAACCTGAATATCAGCAGCTGTTACAACGCCTTCGCCTTCGAATTCAATATAAGCAGCTTTCGGCTCATTGGTCGCGCTGTCATTCTTGATCGCAAGGTTTTTGATATTCATGATGATTTCAGTTACATCTTCCTTTACGCCCGGAATGGAACTGAATTCATGTAAAACGCCATCGATTTTTACCTGACTTACTGCCGCACCTGGTAAGGAAGAAAGCATAATTCTTCTAAGAGAATTACCAAGTGTTGTGCCGTACCCTCTTTCCAAAGGTTCTACGACAAATCTGCCGTATCTTTTGTCATCTGAAATTTCCGCAATTTCAATCTTAGGTTTTTCAAAATCAAACACGCTTAAAGTCCCTCCTTCTTTTCGGGTATCCATACATATATCGTGTCAATGCATACAATAGCATCAATATAAAATTGATGCTATTATCCTGCGCTATTATTTTGAATATAACTCGACAATCAGCATTTCGTCTACCGGTACATCGATCATTTCTCTGGAAGGTAATTCCTTCACAGTTCCCTGTAACTTCTCAGTATCAACGTCAAGCCATTCCGGTACTAATCTGCCACCGGCAACTTCTACAACGTCTTTCATTCTCTGGCTGTTTTTGTGTTTCTCGTCGATTTCGATCACATCGCCAGCTTTTACTAAGTAAGAAGGAATGTTTACTTTCTTTCCGTTTACAGTTACGAACTTGTGATCTACGATCTGTCTTGCTTCTTTTCTTGTTCTTGCGAAGCCCAGACGGAAGATTACGTTATCCAGTCTGCTCTCTAAGATCGTCATCAGGTTTGTACCTGTCATTCCCTTCATCATATCAGCTTTTTCATAATAGTTGTGGAAAGGTTTTTCCAGCACACCATAGATGAATTTTGCTTTCTGTTTCTCTCTGAGCTGAAGTGCGTACTCAGACATCTTCTTATTTGCTCTTTTTAATTCTCTATTGGATTTTTTATCATATCCTAAATAACTTGGCTCTAAACCAAGAGATCTGCATCTTTTCAGAACAGGAACTTTATTAACTGCCATCTTAAATCATACCTCCTAATTAGACTCTTCTGCGTTTTGGTGGACGACATCCATTGTGAGGTACCGGAGTTACGTCTCTGATGGAAACGACTTCGAGTCCGCAGGCCTGAAGCGCACGAATTGCTGCTTCTCTACCTGAACCTGGTCCTTTAACCATAACGTCAACTGTTTTTAAACCATGAATTAAAGCTGCTTTTGTAGCAGTTTCAGCTGCCATCTGTGCAGCATATGGAGTAGATTTCTTTGAACCTCTAAATCCGAGACCACCAGCACTTGCCCATGATAAAGCGTTTCCTTCAGCATCTGTAAGTGTTACGATCGTATTGTTGAAAGATGACTGAATATGTGCCTGTCCGTGTTCAACGTTTTTCTTTACACGCTTTTTTGTCACTTTTTTTGTAACTTTATTAGCCATATCTAAACTAACCTACTTTCTTTTCTAAATAATTTGCCTGTTGCAAGTATTTAATCCTTATTTCTTCTTGTTTGCAACTGTTCTCTTCGGACCTTTTCTTGTTCTTGCATTGGTCTTTGTCTTCTGACCACGAACCGGAAGTCCTTTTCTGTGACGGATACCACGATAGCATCCGATTTCCTGTAATCTCTTAATATTAAGAGCGATTTCTCTTCTTAAATCACCTTCTACTGTCTGGGATTCATCGATGACAGCGCTGATTCTCTTTACTTCATCGTCTGTCAAATCCTTACAACGAGTATTTGGATCTACTTTTGCTTCAGCAAGGATGCGGTTAGAACTTACTCTTCCGATTCCGTAGATATAAGTCAGACCGATCTCAACACGTTTTTCTCTTGGTAAATCTACACCTGCGATACGAGCCATGTGTGTTTACACCTCCATAAAGATTTCTTAGTTGTTTTAAGGAATCTGGCAAACCCATGCAGCTCCGGTTTCCCGGCCTGAAATGTGTGCATACACCTGCCCATCCTTGGTAATTGATAAATATAACAAACTCTGCCGTCCTCTCGGTATCAAAAGACAACAGAAAAGAGGGAACACGCATCCGCGTGTTTCCAGTTTTTATTATGAATCAGTGAATACATTCACTGACAGCCGCACATAATGAATTTGCTAAACAGACGGAAATTAACCCTGTCTCTGTTTATGCTTCGGGTTCTCACAGATAATTCTGATGCTTCCCTTTCTCTTGATAACTTTGCATTTTTCGCAAATCGGTTTAACTGATGATCTTACCTTCACAGCAAAGTCCTCCTTTCTATAAATGCCCTGTCTTCCCCATTTCGCATGGGATTCTCAGGCTTTCTAAAAAGCGTCAATTAGCATTTTAGCATACGTCCCACAAAAAAGCAAGACGTTTTTCCACGCTTTTTTTCTGATTTATTTGTCTCTCCAGATGATTCTTCCCTTGGTCAGATCATATGGGGACATTTCAATGGTTACTTTATCACCCGGTAAGATACGGATGAAATTCATACGCAGCTTTCCGCTGATATGGGCAAGTACCTGATGGCCATTTTCCAGTTCTACCTGAAACATCGCATTCGGTAACTTTTCAATAACGGTTCCTTCTACTTCGATTACATCTGCTTTTGACATTTTAAATCAAATCCTCCTGATTATTTCTTTTCGGTTATATTGCTGATCCTTCTACTTATTAATAGAAGCTGCATATTCGTTCAATGCACATTTTACGGTCTCATCCGACCAGTCAGCCTCATCCAGAAAATGCCCTGTTATATTCTTCGGTAGATTTTTGATAATCTGAATATGTTGTCTGGACTTTTTTTTCGGATTCTGCATTTTTTTCGTAGTTCCATTCACAAGGAAAACCTTATTTTCGTCTTCCCCGATCACCAGATAAACATGATCTTTATCATGACCGGCTTTTACTTTCGCGAATCTGACTGTCATGGCTTTCCTCCGGAATCACTCGTTCACCCAGATCCCGGCGGCCGCTTCCTCTTCGGTCAGCGTCAGAATCTCCGGTTTTCCATCTGTGATGACGATCGTATTTTCATAATGGGCAGACAGGGAACCATCCTCGGTAACGACCGTCCACTCATCATCCATCCATGTGACCTCCGGCTCTCCGGCATTGATCATCGGCTCTATGGCAAAGGTCATTCCTGATCTTAATTTCAGCCCACGTCTGCGTGTTCGGAAATTGGGTATTTCCGGTTTCTCATGCAAATGGGTTCCAATGCCGTGTCCAACCAGATCGTATACCACGCCGTAACCAAAACTTTCTGCATAATCACCAATCGCTCCCGATATATCATTCAGGTGATTTCCATCTTTGGCAAACTTCATTCCAGCAAAAAAGCTCTGTCTGGTTCTTTCTATTAAGAGAGCCGCCTCTTTGCTGATCTCTCCCACACCGTGTGTGCGCGCCGCGTCCGAATGATATCCTTTGTAGATCAGTCCGATGTCAAGGCTTACAATGTCGCCCTCCTGTATCAGATGATTTTTTCTCGGAATCCCGTGTACCACCTCATCGTTTACCGAAACACATACCGAAGCCGGATATCCTTCATAGTTTAAAAAGGAAGGAATACATCCATAACTCCGGATCATTTCCTCTCCGAGCCGGTCGATCTCTTTGGTTGACATTCCCGGTTTTAAGGCATGCCCCAGATCCTGATGTACTTTTGCGAGAATTTTACCGGCTGCACGCATCAGCGCGATTTCATCGGCAGATTTTACCCTTACTGACATATGTTATGCTCCCAAAATTGCTGTAATGTCGTCAAATACAGCTTCCATGGACTTGGTTCCATCCACAGTCTTTAAGATACTCTGTTTCTCATAATAATCGATGAGCGGCTGTGTCTGGTCATGATAAACCGTCAGACGCTTCTGTACGGTTTCCGGCTTGTCATCATCTCTTAATACAACCGGACTTCCACACCGGTCACAGATTCCCTCTACCTTGGTCGGGATCGTAACCACATGGTATGTAGCGCCGCAGTTCAAGCAGCATCTTCTGCCTCCCATACGATTTACGATGTTCTCATCCGGAACATCCACATTGATGGCATAATCCATCTTTTCATTTATTTTATCAAGCGCCGCATCGAGTGCCTCTGCCTGCGGAATCGTTCTTGGAAATCCGTCAAGTATGAAGCCGTTCTTGCAGTCATCCTGTTTAATTCTGTCCATAACCAGATCGCAGGTCAGTTCATCCGGAACCAGAAGTCCCTGATCCATGTACTGTTTTGCTTTCTGTCCGAGTTCCGTATTGTTTTTGATGTTCGCACGGAAGATATCTCCGGTTGAAATATGCGGAATCTTATATTTGTCTGCTATCTGTTTCGCCTGTGTTCCTTTTCCGGCACCTGGGGCGCCTAACATAATTATCTTCATATATGAAGAGCCTCCTCATTTTCACAATAAACCTGTTTTTCTCTAAAAACAACTTTAGTGTCCCACATCCGGATACAGCATTCGCCGCATCCGGACAGGCACACATTAGTCATTCAAAAATCCTTTATAGTAACGAACCAGCATCTGGGATTCGATCTGTTTGATCGTCTCGATTACAACACCAACAATGATGATGATGGAGGTTCCACCGAAGGATACGTTCGCGTTAAAGATACCGCTGAAAAAGATCGGCAGTACCGCAACGACCGTTAATCCTGCAGCACCTATAAAAATGATGTAATTCAAGATTTTTGTTAAATAGTCACTGGTTGGCTTTCCTGGACGGATGCCCGGAATAAAACCACCGGCTTTCTTCATATTATTCGCAACTTCAAGCGGATTGAATGTAATCGACGTATAGAAGTATGCAAACGCAATGATTAAAATGATATATACGACCAGACCAATACTGTAGATCGGTTCATTCCGGTCACACCAGTTTGACTGGGACAGTCCCTTTAAGATCTTGCTGCCGATTCCGGTTCCGTTTCCTTTTCCCAGAAGGGAAGCGATAACGACCGGGAACTGCATCAGAGACTGTGCGAAGATTACCGGGATAACGCCGCCGGTATTGACCTTGAGCGGAATATGGGTTGACTGACCGCCAACCTGTCTTCTTCCCTGGATCTTCTTGGAGTACTGTACCGGAATTCTTCTCTCAGCACCCTGGAGAAGAACTACGAATACAACTGTAAGCAAGATAACCGCCAGTATGATTACAACTGCCAGAACTCCCTTGGCAACTGTCTTGCCTGACACGAACTGCTCGAACAATGAGGCAAAGTCGCTCGGAATACGGGAGATGATGTTGATGGTAAGTACGATCGAGATACCATTTCCAACACCTTTCTCTGTAATCCGCTCGCCAATCCACATAAGCACAGCCGAACCTGCAGTCAAAGTAACAATTACCATAAATACATTCATTGCATTAAACGCTGTCAAATAACCGTTCTTTCCAAATCCGACTGCCATAGCAATGGATTCAATCAGTGCAAGTGCAATTGTAAGATAACGAGTTATCTCAACGATTTTCTTCCGGCCATCCTCGCCGTCACGCTGCATTTCCTCTAATTTCGGAATTGCAATCGTGAGCAGCTGCATGATGATGGAAGATGTGATGTACGGTGTAATGTTCAGCGCAAATACCGACATCTGCAAAAATGAACCACCGGTCACCGCATCAAAAAAACTAAATGCGTCACTGTTCTGATTTGAAAACCACTGTGCAAACACATTTTGATCTACACCCGGAATAGGTAATTGGGATCCGATTCTAATGACAATCAGCATAAAAAATGTAAAAATGATTCTATGTCTAATATCTTTAATTTTAAATGCATTTTTGACTGTCTCGAACATTAGATCACCTCTGCTTTTCCACCAAGTGCCTCAATCTTTTCTTTTGCGCTTTCGCTGAAAGCATTTACCTGTACGGTGAGTTTTTTGGTAAGTTCGCCGCCACCGAGGATCTTAACGCCATCTCTCGGGTTCTTTACGATACCTTTTTCGATCAGTGTATCTACTGTAACAACAGCATCATTGTCGAATACTTCAAGTGCAGACATGTTGATGCCGATGATTGTCTTGGAGTTTCTGCAAGTGAAACCTCTCTTAGGCAATCTTCTGTATAAAGGCATCTGTCCGCCTTCAAATCCCGGTCTCGGAGCTCCGGAACGAGCCTTCTGTCCCTTATGTCCCTTACCAGCTGTTTTTCCATTTCCTGAACCGTGTCCACGGCCTCTTCTGAAATTATCACTCTGAACTGAACCTTCTGCAGGTCTTAAATTGGATAAGTCCATTTTGGTCCCTCCTTATCTGATTCTTAGACTTCTTCTACTTTTACGTAAGGTGCAACCATACGAAGCATACCCTGTGTTGCAGCGTTGTCCGGTAATTCAACCGACTTGTTGACTTTCTTTAAGCCAAGAGCTTCAATAGTCTTTTTGTTCTTTGGAACAGCACCGATTGTTGATCTAACAAGTGTTACTTTTAACATTTTCTCTGCCATTTTAAGTTCCTCCTTAACCCACTACTTCTTCTACGGATTTACCGCGAAGTTTCGCTACTTCTTCCGGGGACTTCAACTGAGCTAAAGCATCGATGGTAGCTAATACTACGTTCTGCTTATTGTTTGATCCTAAAGATTTGGTACGGATGTTCTTGATACCTGCTAACTCACAAACGTTACGTGCAGGACCACCAGCGATGATACCGGTACCTTCCGGAGCTCTCTTTAATAATACGGAAGCACCGGTGTGTTTACCCATGATGTCATGAGTAATACTGTTATTTTCATCTAATTTCACGGTAATAAGTTTCTTAATTGCGTCTTCTTTTCCTTTACGGATAGCTTCCGGGATCTCGGTAGCTTTACCTAAGCCCGCGCCCACGTGACCATTGCCATCACCAACAACGACAAGAGCTGTGAAACGCATATTACGTCCGCCTTTAACAACCTTTGTTACACGTTTGATTGATACCACTTTTTCGTTTAATTCTAATTGACTAGCATCAATGATTGTACGTTTCATGTAATTCGTTTCCTCCTTAAATATTGGAGAATCCTGTTACGGATTCCTAGAATTCTAATCCAGCTTCGCGTGCTGCGTCGGCTAATGCCTTTACTTTTCCTGCATATAAGAAACCGCCTCTGTCGAAGACAACAGTCTTAATACCTTTTTCCAGAGCTTTTTTCGCGATTGCAGTACCAACCTGTGCTGCTGCATCTACGTTATTAGTCTTCTCGCATGCTGCCTTTACATCTTTGTCTAATGTAGAAGCTGCTACCAGGGTATTTCCAACTGTATCGTCAATAATCTGAGCGTACATATGATTATTGCTTCTGAATACTGCAAGACGTGGTCTTTCAGCTGTACCAGAAAGAGTATTACGCATTCTTCTATGCTTATTTTCACGAACTACTGTTCTTGATTTCTTACTAACCATTCTTGTCTCACTCCTTTAATTATTTCTTACCAGTCTTACCAACTTTACGTCTAATAACTTCATCAGCATATTTGATACCCTTACCCTTGTAAGGTTCCGGTCTTCTCTTATCTCTGATTTCCGCTGCGTACTGGCCAACTTTTTCTTTATCGATACCTGAGATGGTAATCTTGTTACCGTCTACTTTGGACTCAAGACCTTCCGGATCTTCCATCTCTACCGGATGAGAATATCCAAGGTTTAATGTAAGTTTCTTACCAGCTTTGGAAGCTCTGTAACCTACACCGTTTACTTCGAGTTCCTTTGTGAAACCATCCGTAACACCAACTACCATGTTATGAATTAATGTTCTTGTTAAACCATGTAAGGATTTCATTTTCTTTAAATCATTTGGTCTGGTAACAACAACTTCAGAACCTTCTAATTTAATTTCCATTTCTGCTGGGAGAGTTCTCTCCAGAGTTCCCTTAGGACCTTTTACAGTCACATGATTATTTTCTGCAATTGTAACGGTTACTCCGTCCGGAATTGCGATTGGCATTCTTCCTATACGTGACATGCCCGTACCTCCTATTGTTTGTGTTGAATGGCTTGCGCCATCACCGCATTGTTTCATTTATTGTATGTCCAGCCATAAGACTGGTTTATACTTTTGGATGATTGATCTTGTTTCTTACCGGACACCCATGCGCCCAGTAATGAAACTTCTCTGTCCGCTCAGTGTCTTATGACTACCAGACGAACGCAAGAACTTCTCCACCAACCTGAAGCTTTCTTGCTTCCTTGTCAGTGATGATTCCCTGGTTTGTGGAAAGGATTGCGATTCCAAGGCCACCAAGTACCTTCGGGATATCGTCTTTTCCAACGTATGCGCGAAGACCCGGTTTGGAAATTCTCTTAATTCCGGTGATAATCTTCTCGTTCTTGTCCGCACCATACTTTAAGGTGATACGGATGGTCTTGAAGTTACCGTCTTCCACGATCTCGTACTTTGTGATATATCCTTCTTTTTCCAGGATATCTGCAATAGCGACTTTCATCTTAGATGACGGAACATCTACTGTATCATGTTTAGCAGTATTTGCATTACGGATTCTTGTAAGCATATCTGCGATTGGATCACTCATAGTCATGACGTGTATTTCCTCCTTGCTTATATTAAATCTACTCATATAACGGCAGTGCCTAAAGGATGTTCTGTTCGATAAGTGCAACCTGTGCCGGATACGGACCGGATCTCACAAATCGCACAGAACGACCTCGCACCAATGAAAGCGCAGCCAACGGCTTTGCTCTCTTTTTCAGTGTCTACGGCCTACCAGCTTGCTTTCTTAACGCCCGGGATTTCACCCTTGTATGCCATTTCACGGAAGCATACTCTGCAAATACCATATTTTCTTAATACGGAATGTGGACGGCCACAAATTCTGCAACGTGTATATGCTCTAGTAGAGAATTTCGGTTTACGCTGCTGTTTAATCTTCATTGAAGTTTTTGCCATTTGAATTCCCTCCTAATCTTATTTAGCGAATGGCATATTGAACTGTGTCAATAATTCGCGTGCTTCTTCGTCAGTCTTTGCGGTAGTAACGAAAATTACGTCCATACCTCTTACCTTATCAACCTTGTCGAACTCGATTTCCGGGAAGATGATCTGCTCTTTGATACCCAGAGCGTAGTTTCCTCTTCCGTCGAAGGAATTCGGGTTGATACCTCTAAAGTCACGCACACGCGGCAGTGCCAGGTTTACAAGACGATCAAGGAAATCATACATCTTTTCTCCTCTTAATGTAACCTTGCATCCGATCGGCATTCCTTCTCTTAACTTGAAGTTTGCGATAGAGTTCTTTGCTTTTGTGATGATCGGCTTCTGACCTGCGATAGTCTGCATGTCGTTCATAGCAGCTTCCAGCACTTTTGCATTTTCTTTCGCTTCACCAATACCCATGTTGATAACGATCTTATCGAGCTTTGGCACTTCCATTTTATTTTTATATCCGAATTTTTTAATTAATGCATCAACGATTTCGTTCTGATACTGTTCTTTCAGTCTATTCAACTGTCTGGACCTCCTCTCCAAAATTAATCAATTACATCGCCTGTTGATTTCGCGAAACGTACCTTCTTGTCTCCATCCATCTTAAATCCGACTCTGGTAGCTTTTCCTTTGTGAAGATACATTACGTTAGAAGCATCGATCGGTCCTTCCTGCTGGATGATACCGCCCTGCTGATTGGTCATGCTCGGCTTAGCATGCTTTGTAATCATGTTGACACCTTCAACAAGGAGAGTGCCTTCTTTTTTGTTTACGGCGATGACCTTGCCTTCTTTGTCTTTATCTCTACCAGCGATAACCTTAACGGTATCGCCTTTTTTAATCTTCATAGATGCCATCTTTAATACCTCCTATAAAACTTCCGGAGCTAAAGAAACAATTTTCATAAACTGTTTGTCACGAAGCTCTCTTGCTACTGGTCCAAAGATACGGGTTCCTCTTGGAGTTTTGTCATCTTTAATAATAACGGCAGCATTTTCGTCAAATTTGATATAAGAACCATCTTTACGACGTGCACCTTTCACTGTACGAACAACTACTGCTTTTACAACATCGCCTTTTTTAACAACGCCGCCTGGTGTTGCATCTTTAACAGTAGCAGTAATGATATCACCAATATTTGCATATCTTCTGGTTGATCCGCCCATAACACGAATGCATAATAATTCTTTTGCTCCGGTGTTATCAGCGACCTTCAGTCTGGTTTCCTGTTGTACCATACCGGTAAGCCTCCTTCAATTATTTTGCTCTTTCCACGATTTCTACAAGTCTCCATCTCTTATCTTTTGAGAGAGGTCTTGTTTCCATAACTCTGACTGTATCACCGATTTTGCACTCGTTGTTTTCATCATGAGCTTTTAATTTATAAGTTCTTTTAACGATCTTGTTGTATAAGGAATGTCTTACGTTATCTTTTACAGCAACAACGATAGTCTTATCCATTTTATCACTTACAACAACACCAACACGTGTTTTTCTAAGATTTCTTTCTTCCACGATTGTTCTCCTTTCTGGATTTATGGGAAAATGTTATGCCTGCGCTTTTTATTCCGCAGCGTTTGCCTTTTCCGTGATGATCGTCTGGATTCTGGCAATATTCTTTCTTACTTCCTTGATTCTGCTCGTGTTATCTAACTGATTCGTAGCATTCTGGAATCTCAAATTGAAAAGTTCTTTCTTTGCGTCTACTAACTGCATCTTTAAATCTGCAGCGGACTGTGATTTTAATTCTTCTAAATATTTACTAGTTTTCATTTGATTCACCGCCTTCTAAGTCTGCACGTGAAACTACTTTACATTTACAAGGTAATTTATGTGTAGCAAGACGTAATGCTTCCTTCGCAATGTCGTCTGGCACGTCAGAGATTTCAAATAATACACGTCCTGGCTTAACAACAGCTACCCAGTACTCTAAAGCACCCTTTCCTTTACCCATACGAACTCCTAAAGGCTTGTGGGAAACCGGTTTGTCAGGGAAAATTTTGATCCATACTTTACCACCACGTTTGATATAACGAGTCATCGCTATACGGGCAGCTTCGATCTGGTTTGATTTGATCCAGCATGGTTCCATTGCTACGATACCATAGGAACCGTTGGTAATCTTATTACCTCTCATTGCTTTTCCGGCCATGGAGCCACGGAACTGCGTACGATGTTTTACTTTCTTAGGTATTAACATTATTTATCGCTCCCTTCCTTATTTCCTTTCGTCGGAAGTACTTCTCCTTTATAAATCCATACTTTTACGCCTACTTTGCCGTAAGTTGTATCTGCTTCTGCGAATCCGTAATCAATGTCTGCACGGATGGTCTGAAGCGGGATAGTTCCGTCACTGTAGAATTCGGTACGGGCCATATCAGCTCCGCCTAAACGTCCGGAACAGCAGGTCTTGATTCCAAGAGCGCCAGACTTCATACTTCTCTGCATGCAGGACTTCATTGCTCTACGGAAAGAAATACGGTTTTCCAACTGTAATGCGATGTTCTCAGCTACTAACTGTGCATCTTTATCCGGTCTCTTTACTTCTTTGATATCTACGACAAGCTTCTTGTCAGTAAACTGCTGAAGTTCAGCCTTTACTTTTTCGATCTCAGCTCCGCCTTTTCCGATTACAACACCCGGCTTTGCTGTGTAAAGAATAACCTTAACGCGGTCAGATGCTCTTTCGATCTCGATTTTAGAAACACCTGCGCTGTATAATTTTTTCTTAAGAAATGTTCTGATTTTGTGGTCTTCGACCAGCAGATCTGCAAAGTCTCCCTCTGCGTACCACTTAGAGTCCCAATCTTTGATAACGCCGACTCTTAAGCCATGAGGATTCACTTTCTGTCCCATGTTTGCCCTCCTTATCTCTCATCAAGCACGATTGTGATGTGGCTCATTCTCTTTTCGATTCTGTAAGCTCTACCCTGTGCTCTCGGTCTAACTCGTTTCATTGTAGGTCCTTTGTTTGCATAGCACTCTGCTACATAAAGGTTCTCTGCATTCATTCCGTTGTTGTTTTCAGCGTTTGCAACTGCAGATTTTAATAATTTTTCAACAACGCTTGAAGCGTATCTCGGATTGTAAGTAACAATTCCTAATGCTGTCTCAACGTCTTTGCCGCGGATCGCATCTAATACGAAGCAAGCTTTCTGAACTGACATTCTTGCAAAGGATAATTTTGCTGAAGGTCTTGTATCTTTTACTGCATTTCTTTCTCTCTTAATCTGGGATCTATGTCCTTTTGCCATGACGGAAACCTCCTTTCAAAAATACTGTTTATCTAACGCCTGATTTCTTTTCGTCTTTTCCATGGCCTCTGTAAGTTCTGGTTGCTACGAACTCACCGAGTTTGTGTCCGACCATATCTTCGGTAACATATACCGGAACATGTTTTCTGCCATCGTGAACTGCAATTGTATGTCCAACAAAGGATGGGAAAATTGTAGAACGACGTGACCATGTTTTAATAACAGATTTATCGCCCTTTGCGTTCATAGCGTCTACTTTCTTCAGTAAGCTTGCATCTGCAAAAGGTCCTTTTTTCAGTGATCTTGCCATTGTCTTTCCTCCTAATTATTTGATAGCTCTACCGTCTCTTCTTCTTACGATCATCTTGTTAGAAGCTTTTTTCTTCTTACGAGTCTTAAGACCAAGAGCAGGTTTACCCCAAGGTGTGCATGGGCCCGGGCGTCCAACAGGTGCTTTTCCTTCACCACCACCGTGCGGATGGTCATTCGGGTTCATAACGGAACCACGAACAGTAGGTCTGATACCCATGTGACGTTTACGTCCGGCTTTACCAAGATTAATGAGGTTGTGATCACCATTTCCGATTACACCGATGGTAGCTCTGCATCCAAGCGGAACCATACGCATTTCTCCTGACGGAAGTCTTAATGTTGCGTATTTTCCTTCTTTTGCCATGAGCTGTGCGCTCATACCAGCGGAACGAACAAGCTGTCCACCCTTGCCTACATATAATTCAATGTTGTGTACCTGTGTACCAACCGGAATGTTTTCAAGCGGTAAGCAGTTACCAACTCTAACTTCTGCTTCTGCACCACTCATAACAGTCATGCCATCTGTAAGTCCTGCCGGAGCAAGGATATAAGATTTCTGTCCGTCTGCGTAGCAGATCAGAGCGATGTTTGCTGTTCTGTTCGGATCGTATTCGATACCGATAACTTTTGCAGGGATTCCATCCTTGCTGTTTCTCTTGAAATCAATGATTCTGTATTTCTGTCTGTTTCCACCACCGTGGTGTCTAACTGTGATTTTACCCTGATTGTTACGACCAGCGTTCTTCTTTAAAGAAACAACGAGTGACTTCTCCGGTGTCTTCTTTGTGATTTCAGAGAAATCAGAGCCAGTCATATTTCTTCTGGAAGGTGTATATGGGTTATATGTCTTAATTCCCATTTCGTTTCTCCTTTCAATACTCATGCCTGCGTTCCACGCCCAAAGGCGTTTCCCCGGCACTCACTTGTGATTTATTGTCGTACTTTTCTGTACATGATTTTAAAGGATCTGATTTTACAGTCCAGCGAAGATTTCGATATCAGCGCTGTCTGCGGTAAGCTGAACGATTGCTTTCTTTGTCTTAGCAGTCTTTCCAACTTTCATGCCGCGTCTTTTTTTCTTTCCATCCATGTTCATGGTGTTTACGCTGGCAACTTTTGCTCCTTCGAACATTTTTTCAACTGCTTCTTTGATCATGGTCTTGTTTGCTTCCGGATGAACGAAAAATGTATATTTCTTTTCAGCCATAGCAGACATACTCTTCTCGGTTACTACCGGTTTGAGGATTACATCATAATACTGAATGTTTGCCATTATGCATACACCTCCTCGATGGATTCTGCGGCAGCCTTGGTAAGTACTACCGTGTTGTATTTCAGCACATCATATACGTTGATCGTATTGATCTGAGTTGTCTTTACAGTCGGAATGTTCTTTGCGGACATTACAACTTTTTCATCGTTCTCGTTTAATACTACGAGTGCTTTGTCAAGATTTAAGTTCTTTAAAACCTCAGCAAATTTCTTTGTCTTGATCTCGTCGAACTTTAACTCATCTACAACGATAAGTTTGTTTTCCTGAACTCTTGATGTGAGTGCAGATTTAAGAGCTGCTCTCTTCTCTTTGCGGTTCATTTTGAAAGAATAATCTCTCGGAGTCGGAGCGAATACTACGCCACCGCCAGTCCACTGCGGAGCTCTTGTTGAACCCTGTCTTGCATGACCGGTTCCTTTCTGTCTCCATGGTTTTCTACCGCCGCCGCGAACTTCAGAACGTGTTTTTGCTTTCTGTGTTCCCTGACGATTATTTGCAAGCTGCTGAACTACTGCCATGTGTACCAGATGTTCGTTTACTTCAACACCGAATACAGCATCGTTTAATTCCATACTGCCTACTTCTTTGCCTTCCATATTATAAACAGATACTTTAGCCATCTGTAAGTTCCTCCTTTCCTATCAAGCACTAATTAGCGACTTTAACGCTTTCTTTTACTGTTACTAAAGACTTCTTCGGTCCTGGTACAGCGCCCTTTACTAAGATCAGGTTGTTTTCAGCATCTACTCTTACGATTTCAAGATTCTGAACTGTAACCTTTACGCTTCCCATGTGACCCGGCATTCCTTTTCCTTTGAACACACGGCTCGGTGTGGAGCAGGAACCATTGGAACCCTGATGACGATGGAATTTGGAACCATGAGCCATCGGTCCTCTGTGCTGTCCAAGTCTCTTAATAGCGCCCTGGAATCCTTTACCTTTTGAGATTGCAGTTGCGTCGATCTTATCGCCTTCTGCGAAGATGTCTGCTTTGATCTCATCTGCAAGATTGTAATCTGCTGCGTTCTCAAATTTGAACTCTCTTACATATCTCTTTCCAGAAACACCGGCTTTAGCGAAATGTCCCATTTCAGCTTTGTTTACGCCATGTCTGTTTCTGATTTCTTTTTTGCCGTTGGCATCTTTGTTGACAACTTTTTCTTTCTTATCAACGAAACCAACCTGTACAGCGCTGTAACCATCGTTTTCAACGGTTTTGATCTGTGTTACTACACACGGGCCAGCCTGTAATACAGTTACCGGAACCATAACTCCATCTGCATTGAAGATCTGAGTCATTCCGACTTTTGTAGCTAAGATAGCTTTCTTCATTCTTTTTACCTCCTGTTTTCTCTACAGCGGAACACTTTGTATTACTCCGGGAAGCCCCGGTACGCCATGTTCATCCTAGAACAGTCATATAAGTGGAACACTATGAATTCGCGTGAGCGCGAATATGTTGATTCCTTGCAGAATGTTGTGTTGCTTCTATATTAACCCTTCAGGATTGTTGCCATTTTTGACTTTCTTACTTTTCTTTCATTTTGATATCAATGTAAACACCAGCCGGCATTTCCAGTCTGGATAATGCATCTACAGTTTTCTGTGTCGGTGCAATGATATCGATAAGTCTCTTATGAGTTCTCTGCTCGAACTGCTCTCTGGAATCTTTGTACTTGTGTACTGCTCTAAGAATCGTAACTACTTCTTTCTTAGTCGGAAGTGGTACTGGTCCACTCACCTGTGATCCGTTTTTCTTTACAGTCTCGATGATTTTTTTTGCTGATGAATCCACTAATTCGTGGTCATAAGCTTTGAGCGTGATTCTCATTACTTGACTTGCCATAAAAAAAGTCGCCTCCTTTTCGCACTTTTACTTCAGTACGACAAGCGGTGACTGTACACTTCTCCGTGTGTGTCCTACGGATTTACACACGTTGTTTCTACCTTTCGTAGACATCTTTGATTCGTACAGTGACTTGTCGCCAGTTTCCTAACTTGACATTCGCTCCACGGAAAACCTGCCATATCAGGCAGCAACCTCGCGCTTCAACGCTATCATGTCACAGCACTTGCTAGTATACAGGATATCCTCCGGCTTTGCAACACTTTTTTCAAAGAAATTGTATTTTTTCCGGTTTTTCATGCAAAAGGGCGGGATTTTTCCGGTTCCCGCCCTAAAAAACAGCTAACGCATGTTGTTTGCCTCTTCAAATTCCTGAATGATCTTCTGTTCCGGTGCCCCGCTTAAGACGCTCACCGCGATATTGACCACGAGCGCTGATGTACTCATTTTCTCTCCGCCTCATGTATAATGCCGTAATCATAACACACTTCATCCGGGAAAGAAACGGAAAGATATTGACGCTGGCGCGCGCGGTCGATATAATAACTTCATATATAATTAGGTAGGAAGAGGATTTTAACATGTGGATTGCAGATCAATGGAAAGATTATGAAGTAATAGACTGTTCAAAGGGAGAAAAGGCGGAACGCTGGGGAAATTATATCCTGGTGCGCCCGGATCCGCAGGTCATCTGGGACACGCCCAAGAACAACCGCTGTTGGAAGAAGATGAACGCGCATTACCACCGCAGTAAAAAAGGCGGCGGTGAATGGGAGTTTTTCGATCTGCCGGAGCAGTGGAGCATCCAGTACAAAAATCTGACGTTCCAGTTAAAGCCATTCAGTTTCAAGCATACCGGACTGTTTCCGGAACAGGCGGTCAACTGGGACTGGTGCTCCGGAAAGATCAAAAACGCGCACCGTCCGGTCAAGGTCTTAAACCTGTTCGCCTACACCGGAGGCGCTACGGTCGCCGCTGCCGCTGCCGGTGCGAGCGTGACACACGTTGACGCCTCAAAGGGCATGGTCACCTGGGCAAAGGAAAACGCGGCATCCTCCGGTCTTTCCGACGCGCCGATCCGCTGGATCGTAGATGACTGCGTCAAATTCGTAGAGCGCGAGATCCGCCGCGGAAACCACTATGACGCGATCATCATGGATCCGCCTTCTTACGGCAGAGGCACCAAGGGAGAGATCTGGAAGATTGAGGACTGTGTCTATCCGCTGATCAAGCTCTGTGCGAAGCTGCTCTCGGACGACCCGCTGTTCTTCCTGATCAGTTCCTACACGACCGGGCTTCAGCCTGCCGTGCTCTCCTATATGCTTGGAACTGCGTTAAAAGATTTCGGTGGAACTGTCCATGCGGAGGAGATCGGGCTTCCGGTTTCCGCAACCGGTCTGGTGCTCCCGTGCGGCGCATCGGGACGATGGGAAAAGTAAAATGCCATCAAAAAAAGCTGCGAAAAATGATGTTTCATCTTTCACAGCTTTTTTCTTTTATCGATCCATACTTTTTATGATCATATCCACGCACTGGTCAATTCCGAACATGCTGCTGTTTAACACAAGATCATAGCCAGATGCCTGATCCCATTCCCCGTTGGTATAGAAACGGTAAAAGGAAGCTCTCGCCTTATCTGTCTCAACGATCTTTTTTGCCGCCTTTTCTTCCGTGATCCCGTTTTCCTTCGCCACACGCTCCGCGCGGAATTTATCATCCGCATGGATGAACACACGCAGGGTATCTGTTCTGTCCTTCGTGATATAGTTTCCACAGCGTCCGATCAGGATACACGGCTCCTGCTCAATGATCTTTTTGATCTCCTGAAACGGCTTTCTCTCCATGCCCTGTGTGAGCGTGCTCATCGCGATCGCGTACAGCAGACTGTCCACCGGTTTTTCCTGATAGAAAGATCTCACCTCATCAAAACTGCCGTCTTTTTTCGCAATTTCCAGCAGTTTTTCCTTATCATAAAGCGGATATCCCAGCTTCTCGGCAATCTTCTGTCCGATTTCACGGCCGCCGCTTCCATACTGTCTTCCAATGGTAAGAATCGTCTTTTTCATGTCCATCGTCTCCATTCCGTCTGTATTTCATTTCCTTACATTGCCGGCATATTTCCCATACCCATCAGGCAAACGACCAGATACAGTATGAGCAGATGCACCGGATAGAATGCATAAAAGAAATATTTAATCTTTAATCCACGCTTTCCATTATAGAATGCAATCGGCAAAAATGCAATCGGTGCTGTAAGCTCCCAGCAAAATGCCACGCAGCCGGCAATGATCTGCTGCACCTTTGTTTTCCTAAAAATATAAAGCGCCATAATGCAGACCACGCCCTTTCCCGCGTAATCCGTCTGCAGCAGCTCCGCCACCACGATCCCGCACACAAGCGCCGCGATATAAAGGATCACGCGCTGCCATCCGCTCCAGTCCGTATGCTCCTCGATCCAGCGGAACGCGATCATCGTCATAAGACCGATAAACAGTGTAAAGAATACATTCTGATAGGAAAAATCTATCTTTCCCTTAAATGCCAGATCAAAGGGCAGTTCCGAGATCAGTGCGAACGCAAACAGCCGCGCCGCGTATTTTTTTACGTCATGGGTATGTAAAAATCCCTGGATCAGCAAAAAGCAGAAGATCGGAAACGCCACGCGCCCGATCATCCGCATGATGGTATAACTCCAGAACAATACCGAGTTATCAGCCATCCACTGTGTGAGCGCCGATATATCTGCCACATTCAGTTCATTGATCCCGTGTGTCTGAAGCAGTCTCCCGAGTACCGACGCACCGATGTGGTCAATGAGCATGGTAACGATCGCAATGATCTTTAGGGTACTTCCGCTGATCCCCGATCTTTCTTTTTTTGCCGGGATCTGCGTTCCCATCCCCGGATAATTCATCTCTTCTGCCATTCTTTTACTCCTGTCATTCCTTTTCTATCTTTTTTTATCTTTATTATTTCGCAACTTCTTTCTTACGATGCTGTTTTGCAATGTATAACTTCTGATCCGCCTTCGCGAGTGCCATGTGAAGTGCTTCTTCTCCAAGCGCAGCACCTCAAAAAATGTCTTCCTGCGCTCCTCGGCATCCAGATATTTTCCGGGGAGCACCACGACGTTCACGCCCAGACGCTTTGCCGCGCTGAGCACTCCCCTGCTCACGACTTTCGTAAAATCGTCCAGTATTCCGCCTGCGAGAACTCCGATCGTTATTCTCTTTTGTCCTTTTTCCAATGTAAATCCCTTCTTTATCCTTTCATTTTACTGCAAAAACAATCCGGTCATTCCACCATAGCCAAATCGCTTAAGCACATCGCAGATCCCATCCCGATCTCCTCTCTGGAATAGTCTGCCTCATCTAAAAATTCTGTATCGAACCCGTTCATATGATCGTAAAATGCAAGCGCGATCTTGAGCGCATCCGGATCTTTGTCCTCCAACAGGTCATACAGTCTGTTCTCTGCTTCATTGATCTTTCCCTCGTCTGCAAGGTCGATCAGCTCATTCAATTTTTCTCCATTATCCGCTGACATGGTATCGAGCACTCTCAATTCTTCTTCCTCTTCTTCGTCCAGCCCGAATACCAGTTTCATAACTGTGCGCACCATCTCATGGATCAGGCGCATAATATAATCCTGTTCAAACATGCGATTCTCCCCTTTACTGTCTTCTACTTTCCATAATAATCAATTTCCCAGGGATTGTACAGTGATTTTTCAAAGCAAAACCCGTTTTCCACTATAAAAAGGAGATCTGGAATTTATGTCTCCAGACCTCTTTTTTCTTTTCCTTATTAATAGGTAAATAACTGTGTCCAGTAATTTGTGCCCCTGGCATTCTGATAATATCCCACACCGATCTTGGTGAACCTGGCATTTAAGATATTGGCTCTGTGGCCTTCACTGTTCATCCATGCCTTCATGACATCCTCCGGTGTTTTCTGTCCCCACGCGATGTTCTCGCCCGAACCACGGTAAGACACGCCCTGCTCTTTTAAGGCTGTGCTAAAGCTGCTTCCGTTCGGTCTCGTATGGGAAAAGGACTGCTCGGTCTCCTTCGCGCGCACTAACGCCGCCGCTTCCACTTTTTCATCCAGTGTCACCTCGGAAAGACCTGCTTTTTTCCGCTCCGCGTTCACCAGTGCCACGACCTGACGGGCAAAGGAGGTTTCTGACGCGTCCTCCTCCGGCTTCGTTTCCGGTTTCGTCTCCGGTTTTGTTTCCGGCTTTGTTTCCGGTGTGCAGTTGTTCCATCTGTCATTCCAGTTTCCGTTTCCGAGCTGTGACATGATATCCTTGATGCTGTCGCAGTCATTGATCTTTCCACCGATCACCGTAACTTTCGCGCTCTTTGCGCAATTTCCCGTGGAAGTCACGGTTCCCGCGTGTACCGCGAGCGGAGATACCGCTGTTGTGATGAATGCCGCTGTCAGTGCCGCCATATATCTTTTTTTCATGTTGTCCTCTCTTTCCTTTGAAATCAGCTTCAATATATTTCGTTTTGATTTCAAAATTGTTACATATTTGTTACAAAAAATCATAGCACAGCCATGCGAAAATAGACAGCCACAATATCTGGAACCGGTGGAATATATTTGAAAACCGGTTCACGCCCCTCTCTTTTTATGGTATAATTTAAATAATAATCAGCTTTGTACGGTTTTTCAAAAGAGGGATTTTTACATGAATACACCAGAAAAAAAACGCTATACGATCGGGATCATGTTGGGGGACATTCAATCCGATTACTCGGAGGATCTGATCAGTGGATTTTATACCTGCGCCAGGGAAGAGGACGTCAATCTGATCTTTCTGATGGGGCCGCAGGCGCCGCTTTACTGCACAGACATTCTTTTAAGCAATGACAACGGACATTATCATTATCAGTTTGACACCATTTACGATTACGCCCATTTCTCAAAGCTGGACGCGATGATCATCGCTTATGGTTCGCTTTCGCTGTCCACACGCAGCAGCGATCTGGAACAGTTTTTAAACAATTACGCGGACATTCCATGCCTTCTGCTTGAGGACATCCCAAAATCAACGGATGCCCCGTATCTGATCGCGGACAATTACAACGGCACCCGCAGCTGCATGGAGCATCTGCTCGATTTCCATCATTATAAGAAGATCGCATTCGTCTGCGGTCCGAAGAACAACCGTGACTCCAACGAGCGCCTTGCCGCCTACCGCGACACCATGGAAGAACACGGTCTTACGGTCACGAAAGACATGGTCGTCTACGGCGACTATTCCGAAAATATCGATGAGCTCGTGGAAGCTCTCTTGGACAACAACCCTGGTCTTGAAGCGATCGCTTTCGCGAACGATAATATGGCAAAAGCCGGATACCGCGTCTGTGGGCGACACAACCTTCTGATCGGAAAGGACATTGCCATCACCGGCTTTGACAATGTGGATTTCGCGCAGTCCCTGACCCCGCCTTTGACCAGCGTGGCGCACAGCAGCTTTCTTTTCAGCTATACCGCGCTCAAAAACACGCTGATGCTCTGCCGCGGGCGGAAACCGTTTTCCAAGCGCATGCCATCCATTCTGCGCAGACGGTGTTCCTGTGGATGTACACCAAGTCTCTCCCTGACTTCTGACGCTGTCGCTGTCACGGATTTTAAGGCTTTCATCCTCTCTTCCGCCGACCAGATCTCGATGGATGTATTTTCTCTGATCCCGTACGAGAATATGCGCGTGTACTACACCGCCCTCGTGCGCAATTTCTTTGCCTATATTTATGAAAATGCTTTTGAGAAAAAGGAACTGCACGCGCAGGACAATTATCTGTTCACGATCTTGAACCTGCTGCTCGGACACCACCACATTTCCACCGAGCTGGTGCTTGAGAAGTTCACCGAACTTTTGCGCGTGCTGATCGCAAATACCGAAGATGATGTCATTTCCGATATTCTTTCCGACATCATTTCCATGCTGCACCAGTATACGCATTTAAAGGATGTGAGCAATCTGGAAAAACAGGTCATCACCGCAAACCGCAAGGCGTGGTTCGTTCCGACGTTCACGCGGGATCTGATCAACGACGATCTGAATTTCATGGATTCCATCCATCATGTCATAGAGCGTTTCCGCCTGATGAACATCCGCGGTGCCTATTTTTACCTTTTTGAGCACCCGATCCGTCTGGTTGCCGGAAAGCCGATCTCTTTTGATGAGGATCTGTATCTGACTGCGTTTTATAACCAGAATGAATGCCATCTCTATGAGCCGGATGAGCGGCCGCTTATCACAGAAGAGAACGGTTTTTCCTCTTTTCTGCCGGAAGACCGCCGTCAGTCCCTGACTGCCTTTGTAATGTTTTCCGGGGAAGAACAGTACGGTGTCCTTCTGTGTGATGTCGAGCAGAACGATGTGTCCTTTGTGCAGACCTGCAGCCTGCAACTCGGTTCACTGTTCCGTTTCATCCATCTGAACAATCAGGAGAAAAAGGTTCAGCAGGAATTGAAGCAGTCTTTGGATGTCATCCAGAACCAGAACCACATTCTCAGTTTCATCTCCGAGTATGACGAACTGAGCAAGCTGTTGAACCGGCGTGGTTTTATGGAGCGCGCGATCTCGTTATGCAAAGATCACGCAGGCGCACCGGCACATCTGATTTTCGGCGATCTCGATCATTTAAAAGAGATCAACGACTGTTTCGGACATGCTTCCGGCGATTTCGCGATTCAGTCCGCCGCCCGGCTTTTAACGGAAAATCTGCCTGCGGCCTCTCTGACTGCGCGCATCGGCGGTGATGAGTTCGTGGCTCTTGTGCTCTCTTCCGATCCAGATTTTGCAACTTCGTTTCCGGCGAAATTAAAGCTGGCCGAGACCGACTTTAACGCGGGATCTGCCAAACCTTTTTTCGTCGAAATATCCGTTGGTATTCAGAGTTTCATCTGCAGCCCTAAGACAGACTTAAACGAGATCATCAAAAAGTCCGACGAAATCCTTTATGAAGCAAAAAAACACAGACGGTCAAGCATCAAAAAGGCCTGATCGTCTGTGGCTTTTATTCTTACTATGCTATTATGTAATTCATTTTGCTGTGCGCATTTTCCGCTTACATATCAAGCAGCATCTGTACGCATCCGTACATTCCTGCCTGATTGCCCAGTGTAGCAAGCGCAAATCCTGCGTTTCTGCATGCATGGAATGTTGTCTCCACATAGTGTTTCTGGATCACATCAATGAGGATGTTTCCGGCTTTGGAAACACCGCCGCCGATTACGATGATCTCCGGATTGACTACACATGCCACATTTGCAAGCGCGTTGCCAAGTACCTTTCCAAGCTTTTCTACCAGTTCTTTCGCTACTGCGTCTCCCGCTTTTGCCGCGTCAAAGATGTCTTTTGCTGTCAGCTCACTCACGTTCTTTAAGGTTGTCTCTCTGTCGTCAGACGCAAGCAGTTTCTTTGCCATGCGCACGATTCCGGTTGCGGATGCGTACTGCTCCAGACAGCCTTTCTTTCCACAGCCACAGGTATCGGTCTCTTCTTCATTGACCATGATGTGTCCGATCTCGCCGCCGGCTCCGTTCGCGCCTGCCACGATCTTTCCATCTACGATGATTCCGCCGCCGACTCCGGTTCCAAGCGTAACCATGACAACATCCTTGTGACCTTTTCCGCCACCCTGCCACATCTCGCCGAGTGCCGCTACGTTTGCGTCATTGCCGACTTTTACATCAAATCCGGTGCGTTTCTTTAATACCTCTGCAACATTGAATTCACCCCAGCCGAGATTGACACACTGTAATACTGTGCCGTCACCGGTAACCGGTCCCGGAACACCCACTCCGATGCCCTGGACTTCCTCTTTTGCAATGCCGGCAGACTGCATTTTGCCTTCGATCGCAACCGCAACGTCATCTAAGATCGATGCCCCTTTATTTTCTGTGTTTGTCTTGATCTCCCAGTCCTCGATCAGTGTTCCGTTCATCTCGAACAGACCGATCTTGCATGTTGTTCCTCCAATGTCCACTCCAAAACCATACTTCTTCATTTTCTGATTTGCTCCTTTATCTGCTTTTTTTCTGAAAAACGAGAAATTTCATCCATAATTTCAGTATAGGCGACCAATTTCGTCCTGTCAATGGCTTTCGCCCTCTCCTAATATATAAGAAATCAGCTTTTCACTCAGACCGTCCCTGGCATCTCCATATGCCGCGCCGATCACGCACTCTCCGCTGTAAAGACCGGTCTCTTTCGTCCACTCATTTCCGGTGATCTCGATCCCGCAAGGGTATTCTTCCTTCGTCTCCTCATCCGTGGCATAGACCAGTTTGTCCGCGTATTTTTCCATGATATCCTCCGGCAGCACCGTAGAGAGATCCTTTAAGTTCGAAGTGGAACCTATGAGGTCAAAGGTCTCCGGATCTGCCAGATAGACATCCGCGCCGCCCGCTTCTAAGATCGTTAAGATCGAGCTGAAGGTGTAGTAGTTGTTCTGTCCGACTCCGGTCGGATCCACATGCAGTCCGTCGTTGACCGCGACTTCCTGTTTTGCGGTATTATAGCCGTTATCCGAAAGAAGCCCGTCAAACATACGGTTATCGTCGTCACTCACCGCTTCCAGGTCGGCATTGACCATCAGTACATGCGCCACTTCCTCCTTGCGTGTCGCGTAGCTGAAGATCAGATAGATCCCGAAAATAACCGCAAACGTGATCACAATGATGTACCATTTATAGTACTCCCATATATAGGAAACCCTGTCCTTTGGCTCCATATCCTTTAATACAACCTTTTTCTCCATCGTTTTTTAATCCTTTCTCTCTATTCGCCCGGCGTGTTCTGTTCTCCCCCCTGGTTTTCTATCTGCTGTGCATTGTCCTGCGAATCCTGCCCGCTCTGATCTCCGGGCTGTGGCTGTTCCGGCTGTGCCTCCTGCTGTCCGGTCTGCTGTCCGGTCTGCTGATCCGCCGGCTGCTGTTCTGCCGGCTGTTGTTCCGGCTGCGGCTGCTGCTCCGGTGACGGATTCTCCTGCGGCTGTTCCGCCGGCTGTTGTTCCGGTGGCGTCTGCTGCTCCGGCTGCGGCTCTGCCGGCTGATCTGTCTTATCTTTTTCTTCTTTCTTCGTGTCCTCTTGCTGCTGTTCCTTTCCGTCATCTTTCTGCCCGCCATCCGTGTAGGAAACATAAGGCAGGAAGTTGAGAGGGGTCAGTCCGGTGTGGATATTTTCCATAAAATCATGCCAGATATTTCCCGGGTAAGAAGAACCTTTCAGTGTCGGAAGCTCTTTTGGCATATCATAGCCTACCCATACACTGGTCGTATAGTAACGCGTGTAGCCGACAAACCATCCGTCTTTATTGTCGTTGGTCGTTCCGGTCTTGCCCGCGCATGGCATCTCACTGATCGCCAGTCCCTTTCCGGTTCCCTCCTGCACAACGGAAACCAGCATGTCGGTCATCATCCGTGCCGCGTTTTCTTTGTAGACAACGGTCTCCTCCTGATCCGACACATAGATATCATTGCCGTCCGCATCCGTGATCTTGACGATACAGGTCGGCTCCCGGTATTTTCCGCTGTTTTCCAGTGCCGCATATCCCGATGCCATCTCAAGCGCGGACACACCTCTCGTAAATCCACCCAGGGAAGCCGCCATCTGCTCATCCTGATTTTCCAGATGGGAAAAGTTCATATTTCGCAGATAGGAGATCCCGACTTTCGGCGTCAGCTCCTCAAACAGGCTCCACGCCACTGTGTTTTTGGAAGATTCCACCGCCTGGCGCAGTGTGATCTTTCCGGCATAACTCTTGTTGGCGTTGGACGGCCCACCCTCCGTCTTCTCATCATTTACAATCGCATCCGGCGTATAACCGCGCTCCAACGCCGGTGTATACACGATGAGCGGCTTGATCGAGCTTCCCGGCTGACGGAAGCTCTGGTAAGCGCGGTTTAAGGTATAACCGCTCAGCTGCTGGCTCCGTCCGCCGACGATCGCCTTGACATAACCGGTCTCGTTGTCAATGCATACCGCCGAGCTCTGCATCTCATAGATGCCGTCATCCCCGACATCCGTATAATCTTTCAAATTATCATCCACGCTCTGCTGAAGTGCGGTCTGCATGTTCAGATCGATCGAGGTGTAGATCCGGTATCCTCCGGTATAGAGGGCACGCTGGCAGGCGGCATAGGTTTCCTCATACATACTGTCATAAGCATCCTCCGCCTCCGCCGTATCAAACGTATACTGGAACTGGAAGCCCTGCTGTTTCATCAGCGCACGGGTCGCGCAGTTATAGGTATACGTCTCCACATAGTCGTTTTTGCTGGTCTGCGGGCGGTTTAACACGATCTGCTCCGCCTTTGCGCTTTCATACGCGCTCTGCGTGATTTTCCCGTCATCCAGCATGTTTTTTAGGATCAGATCCCGGCGCGTTATGGTATGATCCGCATGGTTCACCGGGTCATATAACGATGGATTGTTCGGTATCGCGCATAAAAACGCGATCTGGGACAGGTCAAGCTGATCCACGGTCGTGTTAAAGTAACCCTTGCTTGCCGCCTGGATCCCATAATATCCGTTTCCAAAGTAGATATTGTTCAGATAAAATTCGAGGATCTCATTTTTGGTGTACTTTTTCTCCATCTGCAGTGCGATAAAGATCTCCTCCATCTTTCGCTGCCAGGTCTTTTCCTGCGAGATAAAAACATTTCTTGCAAGCTGCTGGGTGATCGTACTTCCACCCTGCGTAACCTCTCCGTCCCGCAGCATCGCGAGCACCGCACGCATGATCGCCTTATAATCCACACCGCCATGCTGGTAGAATTTCTTGTCCTCGATACTGATGATCGCCGCGGTCACATTCGTCGGGATCTGGTCAAAGCTCAGGTAATAGACATCTTTCTCCCCTTTTAAGACCGAGATCTGGTTTCCGTTCGCGTCATAGACGACACTGGTCTGTGATGCCTTAAAGGTCGACGGTGATGACGTCTTTACATACTGCTCCGCCTCCGACTTTAACTGTGAGATCTGCTGCGCGTAACCGCCTAAATAGTAGTACGCCAGCCCTCCGAGCACAAGACACATTAAAAATATCTGAAATTTGATGAACCGCCAGAATCCGCGGTATTTTTTCTTCTTCTTTTTCTTTCGGGACATCAGCTGCCTCCCCCTGTATGTAAAACTATTCTGTGATATGGAATATCATTCTTCTTTAGTATATCCTCTTCCCGCGTCGTGCAGGTAAAAATAAGTGACTGCTGCGGCTGTCTGCCCAGATACGCGAGCACCGCCGCAAGACGGTCTTCATCATAAAACGCGAACGCCTCATCAAAGGAATAAAACATCGGCTCATCCGAGAGCACGGCTGCGATCGCGATCCGAACCGCCAGATAGACCTGTTCTATCGTTCCCCGGCTGAGTGCGTCAACCGGGATCTCCTTTTTTGAATCAGACAGCACGATCCTCATCGCGTCGTCAAATTTAAGGCTCACATAACGCCCGCCCGTGATCTCGGAAAGGATCCGGGATGCCGAAGCGTAAAGTTTTTCTTTTGCTTCCCCTGACATCCCACCGGATGACTCCCCAAGGATCTGCTGCGCTAAAAGCAACGCCTGTTCTTTCTTCTCAATCTCCGCCTCTGCACTGCCTTTTTGCATGGCTTCCCGGATCGCTTCCCGCACATTGTCCCGGCGCAGTTCCTTATCCGTCATCTGCTCCGCGAATGTCTGCTCCAGCGCCTGATGACGCTGCATCTCCGCTTTCTGTTGTTCCAGCACTGCCACCTGTTTCTGATGCTGTCTGCGGCCGGTGAAAACCGCAAAAAACAGAAAGAACAGAAACAGCATTTCCACCGCGCACCATGCTGCCACGGCATACTTTCCAAATAAGAACAGATGGGACACGGCCGCCACTCCGCATAGAACCGCCATCCAGATCTGCCATCCGGATCTTTTCTTCTGTCCGGTCTCATGTTCTTCACGCATCAGCGCCTGGATCTTCAGATCATGCCGGATTGCTTCGTGCCCGGTCTGTTCTTCTAACTTTTCCATGTCCCCGGTAAGGAGCTGTTCCTCGACCCGCAGTTTTTCGACCCTGCTTTCTTTTTCCTCTAAAAGCGCCTTTTTCTCTCTGCGGATCTCTTTGCCGCGCTGCTCCAAATTCTTCTGCGCCAGCAAAAGACTGATATCCGCCTCCCCGGTATTTTCAAGGTTGGAAAGATATTCCCGCAGGATGCCCGCCAGTTCCTCACCGGTCACCGCTCCGGTCTGCCCGATGCACCAGGTATTTTCATACGCGCTCCTGCCAAGTTCCCCGAGTAACATCGAAAGATCTCCAAACTCGATGGAAAGCTGTTCGCCGTCCGCCTCATTTTTCAGTTCCGCCGTCTTTTCTTTGTGGTAAAAATTGCGCTTTAACACAAACGGCCTGTCCTCTATCTCAAAGCGGAGACTGCCGCAGTAGTAGGATGCCGCATTCCACGGCTCATAACGGCGGTAGGCATCGTTTTTCTGATTTCTGCCGCGCTTTGGTTCCAGCCCAAAGAGCATTGCGGAAAGAAATTCCGCAAGCGTGGTTTTTCCCGCCTCGTTTCCGCCGCAGATCACATTGATCCCCGGCCGGAACACGATCTCTTCCTTATGAAGTTTTCCGAAATTTTCTATATAGGCTTCTTTTAATATCATCTGTGCTCCATCGCCTGACAGATCGCGTCCACGCCATAATACAGCGCTTCCTTTGTGACTGCGTTCTGCGGCAGTGCTTCTATCTTAGAAATATACCGTTCGAGCAGTGTTCCCCGGTACTCCCGCTTTAACTGCGCGAAATCATACGCGGGAACCAGACAATTCTCCACTGCCGCCACATCCGGTAATTCCAAGAGCCGCGCAGTATCCGGCTCCGCGCCCGGTGTATAGCCGCCGGTAAGTATCACATGGTATTTTTCATAGGGTTCTTTTTTCGTGAGGTCGCGCTTTAAGCATTCTTCCACGTCCTGCGCGGTCATGCCCGCATCCACACGGATCTCATGCCGCACATACTCACATTTGCGGATCGGGTAAAACGATACCTCACATCCGCGCTTGGTCACCTCACCCATCCAGTATCCGTGCGGCCCGAAATCATTACAGTCGGTCGGCTCAAGCGAACCTGCCATGACCGCTTTGTTTTTTATGATCTGCCCGCCTTTGTGGATATGTCCGCAGGCAACGTAGTCAAATCCGTTCTGCCGCAGCGCCGCTTCCGACATCGGGATGTGCTTCGCGTCGCCGCAATGCGCAAGCAGTATGTTGATCTTCGCCGGATCTTTCGGCCGCAGCGCATCATATAGACCGTCTGTGATCTCTTTATGCCAGTAACTGAGCCCGTAAATGCACGCCTGATACTCCGGCAGTTCCACTCCCTTTATCTGTTCACGGTCAAAAAAGATCACATTTTCCGCAAACGAAAAGCCCCGGTACTTGGATCTCGGATGCATATAATCGTGATTCCCCGCGATCAGCGCCACTTTGGCACGGGTAAGCCCGCCGAAGAGTTCATTGACCTGCTTTAGCTCCCGCATGAGCGGCTGACGGTGAAACAGATCCCCGGCGATCAGGACAAGATCGACCTTTTCCCGCTCTGCCACGGCAAGAACCTCCCGGAAAGAATCCCATATATCCTGTTGTCTGCGCGAACTCCACGGCTTTCCCGCATCCGGTGCAAGCCCAAGATGCACATCCGCTATGTGTAGGAATTTCATATGGTTTTCCTGTCCTTTCTGCCGCTCCTGCCGCGTTTTTGTATCTTTTTATTTTACACTGAACGCAGAGATTATACAAGGTAGGACACTTCTTAAAATTCCATGAACTATTTCTAAATTATTTATAGAAACACAACAGAGACGGAATGCGTTTCCTGCATCCCGTCTCTGACGTGACAAACTCTTTTATTCTTTTTATGCGCTTTCCCAGACTTTTCTCCTGCCTGCGCGCGCCCTTCTTAAATCCATATAATCTGACCCATAGGGAAGTACCGCCTGTTTTCCTTTCCGGTAGATCCGGTAGCAGTTGTCATAATCCTGCTTTGCGTATATCTTTCCCTCTCTGCTGTAGAAAAAGGTATTGCTGCGTTCTCCCACGCGGATCGTAAAAAATCCATGGCGGATCCCGTATTTTTGAAAGATCCGGTCCACTTCCACCGGGGTCTTATACTCCATTTCAAACGCGACCGTGAGTGAGGTGACACTGAGTGCCCGGATAAATCCCCAGCATTCATAGGCTTCCTTACACTTTTCCCCGTGATTCCACGCGTAAAGCGATTCCGAATGCATGAGACGGAAATCTCCGTTCTTATTGATCCGCATCGCCCATTTCCTGCCGTCTGCCCCACGGACTCCGTAAAATTTCCCCTTTTCGATCGTGATCGTATTGTTTTTGCTTTTGATCTCCTGTATCAGACTGTCATTTATCTTTTCCACATCATCCATACTGCATTTATGGCCTTCGATGTAAAATTCATTCCGGTCTTCTACTTTCATTTCCTCTAATGCTTCCCAGATTCTCTCCCTTGTCAATGCTGCTTTGGTAATTCCCTGCGACTTTACTCCACTGATGCCTTCCATATGATTATCCTTCTCCACTTCCCAAAACAATAAGTACGTTTCCTATTATCTTCAAATCCCCTGCCATTTCAAGAAGTTATGTATGAAACGACATTTTTTCATCTGTTTTGGTCATTTTTTGGAAAAAAAGATATCATCTGGAAAAGATACACGGTATCTGCAGACCCGCAGTCAGAATGATCCCAAGTGAAATACACACCGACGCGCTCTCCCATCCGCAGAAGAAAAGTACCGCCGCAAGCAGCCCGAATGCTGTCGTAAGAATTCCTGTAACCACGCGGTAACGTCTTTTTTCGTCTTCATCCAGTCTCCGGTTTTTGGAATCCACCGGACTGAGTAAAAAGAGGGATACCATTGCCGCTGCTGTCACGGCTGCCAGTGTAGGACCGCCCTCTATGCGCCCGGAAAGTTCGATGCACAAAAGAAGTAACAGACAGGAACAGATGAAGCATACGATGGCATGCTTTGCGTGTACGCCTCCGCTGAATTTCCGTATCAGTAAAAATGGAAGGATCAAAACGATACTCTGCCACGTTTTTCCAAGCAGGGTACCGATCAGGATCGTTAAGAATAACGGTGATACGGTGATCAGAAAGCTATATGCCGCGTAGACATATAGCTCTCTGTCAGATTCTCTGACCGCTCCGCACCGGATCAGCCATCCTGTGATCCCCCGTGCGCACCACGCGATCATTTACTCTTTTTGTAACGTGCCAGTTCCTTCGGTGCCTTCGGCTGATAAACCACGATGCAGGATGTGGAATTCGCATCCGCACGCAGTACCGTATCAAGCGCTGCCGCTACCCCTTTTGCTGCCTGTTTTCCAAAATTTTTCTTTGCCATAGTTCTTCTCCTTTCGGGTCGATGTTTTTTGGTTACGCCACTTATCATAATCGTTTTTCCGGCAAAAATCGACCGTTTTCGCAGGAACGGTCAGATATACTTCTATATTGGTCGAAACCTTTTTTCTACCCTTCTTTTTTTCACATGAGACAGAAAAATCCAACCCGTTCAGAATTTTTTGAAGATAAGGATGTGATGCATTTGCACCTGCGCTATATCGAAATGGGAAACCGCATCCGGCTGCGGCGCAAAGAACTGCATTTAAAGCAGGGAGAACTCGCCCGGCTGCTTTCCATCTCAAACAACCACATGTCCGCCATTGAGAGCGGAAAACAAAAAACCAGCATCGACACTTTTTTAAACCTCTGTGAAGTCTTAAAAGTGACGCCGGACTATCTGCTGCTTGGCAGTATGCACGCCAACAACGTCTCAAAAGACATTTCGGACATGCTGCGCCTGTGCAGTCCGTCCGACCTTGCGCTCGCCAGAGAGTTTATTGAACTGCTCGTGGCGCGCAACCGGACGCCCTGGAACGAGGAACATTTTATATAAAATATAAAGGAGATATGATTTATGCGTATACTGATCTGTGATGACGATCAAACAACAGCCGGACAGCTCGCCGGATATATCCGGGACTTTTTTAAGCGGGATCATCTGAAATGCCCGGATATGGATCTGTTTTTTGACGGAGAATCCCTGCTTGCGGATCCCGGAGAAAAGGACATCGTTTTTCTCGATGTGGAAATGCCCGGTGTGGACGGCATTTATGTCGGTCAGCAGCTAAAAAAGAAGCAGCCGGACACCATCATTTTTATGGTGACTTCCTACACGGAATACCTGGACGAGGCGATGCGGTTTCATGTTTTCCGCTATCTCTCCAAGCCTATAGACCGCAAGCGGCTTTTCCGCAATCTGAAGGACGCGCTCAAGCAGTACAACTGCGCCTCCGAAAAAGTCGCGATCGAGACGAGGCAGGGCGTATTTACGGTTCCCGTTTCCGACATCATCTGCCTGGAAACGCAGGGACGGAAGCTTGTGATCCACACGCTGACAAGAGATTTTGAATCGGTACACAATATGCAGTTCTGGGCGGACACGCTTCCCAAAAACTGTTTTTTCCAGTCACACCGCAGTTTTCTCGTGAACCTTTCACATGTTTCGGAATTTGACCACTCGCTCATCCAGCTCGCCAGCCACCGCTTTGAGGCCTATCTGACGCGCAGAAAATACACCGAATTTAAAGCTGCCTATTTTTTATATTTAGAAAGTACGAGGTAAGACACCATGGAAATTTCCGCATTTTATATTTTGATCTACACGATAGAAGGTTTTATTTTCGGCAACTACGCGATCCGGCTGTTTGATTCCAAGTTCCACTGGCATCTTCAGGTCTCCATGCTCTTCATTTTTTACAGCAGTCTGTACCTGCTCTCCCGCCTGAAACTCTTGTGGTCATGCAACACGGTCACATTTTTTGCCGCCAATTTCTGCTTTCTTTTGCTCATGTACCGCCTGACCTGGTATACCGCCTTATTTCACGCGGCCGCGGCTACCTTTCTCATGGGGATCAGTGAATTTATCCCTTACAGCATCCTGTTTTCCTTTTTTCACAGTTCCCGAAAACCGCACGACTACTTTTTTTCCCTCGTGCTCCTCACCGCCATCAGCAAAACCTTATATTTTACTTTTATGACACTGCTTGCGCACCATGAAAAGAGGATCCGGGACATTCCGCCGGATAAAACCTTCTTTTTTCTGATCAGCATTCCCATCATCTCGCTCTTTTTGATGTTGTCCCTCTTTTTTATCTCGGAAAACGGAAATCTTCCGACCTTTATCAACTGCATGATCTCGGCGAGCGCCGTTCTTCTTTTGATCTGCAACCTCCTCGTTTACGCGGCGGACAGTTACTCCAAAAAACGGAACCAGTCCTTCACCGAGCTCTCGCTCCAGCTGCAAAAAGAGCAGGATGCCACGGACTATTACAAACTGCTGCTAAGACAGAATGAAAACCAGAATATCCTGATCCACGATATCAAAAAGCATATCAACATGATCTCTGTTTTAAATGATAAGAACGAACCGGAAAAGATTGCGGAATACATAAGCCTTCTGATCCAGTCCCCGGCGCTCAAGGAGAGCACACATCTGTGTGACCGCGAGATCCTAGACGCGATCCTCTGCCGCTACCAGACCAGATGCCGTGAGGCGGGTGTCACCTTCCATACGGACATCCGAAGCGGAACGACAGAATTTGTCACAGACACGGACATGACCTCGCTTTTCTGCAACCTGCTTGAAAATGCGCTTGAATCTGCCACAGGCACTGCGGAATCCTTTATCGATCTGAGCGTAAGCCACCGGGAAAACACTCCTTACACGGTGCTTGTGATGACCAATTCCTGTGAGAGCGATCCGTTTGTCCGCCATGGCGAACGCCTGCCGACCAGCAAGCCGGACAAGGGACGGCATGGCTACGGCATGAAAAGCGTCTGCCGGATCGTGGAAAAATATCATGGCGAGATCCAGAACTATTATGAAGGAAGCACCCAGACCTTTCACACGATCCTGACCCTGCGGCAGGAGCCATAACCTGCCGCAGATCCCACACCGCTTTAAATCTCAAACCAGCGGATCTCATTTTCTTTTAATGCAAGCGGAAAATGGCTGCCATCTCCGGTATAGACCTCTGTCTCCTGCGGTTCATAGGTATTGTTGACCACGCAGTATTTTCCGTTTGCCACATAGGCGTGGACTTCGACATGGTAGTTGGTGGAAAACCAGCGGTGGAGGTTCTTTTCATCTCCCGCACTCCACAAAATCGCCCGGTAAAGCAGTCTGTTGTTTTCAAAGGAGAACGGCAGCCCGCTGATGTAGACCGCGCGCCCTGCGCCAAATTCATGTACGGCAAGATCGATGTCATCTCCCGTCTTCGCCAGGATCTTTGTCCCGTCAAGCGCGTAGATATTTTTCTTTCCCTCGCCAAAATCAATGTGTGCGCCTGCGTCCTCGGTGATAAAATGCGCGTGTACGTCTTTGTTGTATTTGTCATATCCAAGCGTAAATCCACGCTCCTCCTCCACGCCAAGCACATTGGCAAGCTGGAAGAAATGTCCGTTTGCCTGATGTGCGGACGGCTCTCCGACTCCGATGAATCCGCCCCCGCGATGAACAAATTCTTTGATGGCAGAGGAAATGACAGGGTTACACCACCATTCTCCGCCGGTCTGCGCGGTATCCGCGTCCCCGACATTTAAGATCACGTCGATCTCTTTTAACAGATCCGGGTTCTTTAAAATATCCTCGAAGCTGATGAATCTCACGTCAAACGGTGCGCCGGACAGTGCTTCCATGATCCCCGCATAGGAGTAATTCTGCTTAAAATAGATTGCGTGGTGTACCATATGGTTGCCCCATGCGCGCATCTTTCCAAAGCAGTTTAAGACTGCGACCGTCTTTACGCAGTAAGGCGTTGTTCCCTTGATGTTGCGGTACAGTTCCCTAAATTCCTCACAGACCGATTCCACATAATCGGTAAACTCCGGGAAATCAAGCGTCAGCTTCAAGTAACCGCCATATCCGATCCGGTCGATCGGTTTGCGCAAAATCGCGCGCCTTGCAGTCACCCAGTTTGTCTTTGCCTCTTTTACCGGATCCGCACCCTCGTGAAACGTATCCGGGAAGAAATACGGGAGCAGTCTGCCCTCGGTGTATTTCACTCCCTCTATGTCGCTGATCAGACGGAGCGTCGCGCCGTTTCCGACACTTCCAACCACGGCATCCAGCCCGATCCCCTGAAATTCTTCCATAAACGGTTCTGTTCCGATCCAGTGATCCCCCAGGAACATCATGGCTTCTTTTCCGTACTCGTGCGTGATATCCACCATCTCTTTTACGATCTTTGCCACTTCCCTGCGCTGAAACGCCTGAAAATCCCGGTATTCTTTCGTCGGGATCCGATACTGGTTGTTGTAATATCCCTGATCGATGATATACTCCGGACGGAACCGGTAACCAACCTCTTTTTCAAACTGTTCCAGGATATAAGGACTTACCGATGCCGAGTAGCCATACCAGTCCACATATTTTTCGCGGGCAAGCTCATCAAACACCAGTGTAAACTGGTGAAAAAAGGTCGTAAAGCGCAGTACATTGACGTATGGGTGGGTCTCAATGAATTTGCGCAGACGCTTCATGGTGAACGCGTGTGTCTTTGGCTGGCGGACATCAAAGGTCATCTGATGTTCCACGTCTTTCCAGTCGTTGACCACCGCATTGTACATATGCACCGGATCCCAGAGGATATACGCGAGAAAGCTCACCGTATAATCGTGGAACGGCACGGTCTTTATCGTCACGTCCCCGCCTGTTTTGTCATACTCCCACGCATCCGTGTCTACGACTTCACCTGTCGTCCGGTCCACGACCTCCCACCAGCGCTTGATGTCATCCCGGCTGTTTGGCGCGAGCATATCTGGATAGAGCCCTTTCATCAGATGGATCTCTAGTTTTTCCTCCTCCGCCGTATAGATCGGTGTCATCAGATACATCTGCTGGATCTCATCGGGATTTTCCTTTGCCCAGGCATTGTCTTTCCTGGTGGTGTAGTAGGTCGCGTATACCTTTAACCCCGCGTCCTTTAACTCCTTCGGAAAATCTGTCCCGTCACAGTCGCGCACCGCGTCCGCGCCCCATTTTTTTGCAAGTTCCAGTGTCTCCTTTACCACATCCATGTCTGTCGGTATCGTCACACGCCCCATCGTATGTTCCATAGCTAATCCTCCTTACACATTGCGTCCCACTTTTTTTCCATGTCAGCCACCAGTGCGAACTGACTCCTGCATCGATCCAGATTCTGCTGCTTCCTGTGGATCTTGAAATACGTATCTCCGTTTAAATAATCCGTCAGAAAACGGATCCCGCACTCCAGCGTCATAAGCTTTGCCCCGACCGGAAGCATCTTTTGCTCAAGCGCACTTAAACTGCCCTGTGAGCCCTCTAAATATCCCTTTTTGTAAAGCCGGTACAAAGAAAGATCCAGCGAAACCCTGGTGAGATCCACTTCATCCTCCGCTCCGGTATTGGCTCCATAACGGATGGAATCCCCGAAATCATACAACGAAAGTCCCGGCATCACGGTGTCCAGATCGATGACGCAGATCCCGCGTCCCGTCTTTTCATCCATCATGATATTGTTTAACTTTGTGTCGTTATGCGTCACGCGAAGCGGCAGTTTTCCCGCGCGCTGTAAGTCAAGCAGTTCTCCGAGCTCCGCTTTCCGCTCCCGCGCAAAGGCGATCTCCGGTTCCACACATGTTTTTCTTCCCGCCACATCTGCCGCAATAGCGGCTTCCAGATCCTGATAACGCTTTACGGTATTATGAAAATCCGGTATCGTCTCATGCAGTGTCTCTGCCGGATAATCGGAAAGCAGATACTGGAATCTGCCAAACGCCACCGCGCTCTCATAAAAGTCTTCCGGCCTTTTTACCACATCATAACTCACCGCGCCCTCGATAAAATCATACATCCGGTAATACCCGAGATCCTCTGCCACAAAACAGTTTTCTCCCCGCTTTGTCTCTATGAGAGAAAGTGTCTCCCGTTTCGGATCCCCGCCTTCCATGCGTATCTTATTCTTTAAATGCTTTGTGACACCGGAAATATTTTCCATGAGTTCTGACGGTTTGGTAAAAACAGACGTATTCATACGCTGTAAAATGTAACGTTTCGTTCCGCTCCCACCTGTTTTTTCCCGCATGACTACAAGATAGGTGTCATTGATATGTCCGCTTCCATATGGTGTAATGGTATGTACCGTTCCCTCCAGATCAAATTGTGCCGCGATCTGAAATAATGTTTCCTTCTCTTTTTCCATCGTCATGGCAAAAACCTCCCACACTTTTAAAAATTTTGCGGATAATCACCCCGTTCTTTCATTTGCCGGATCGCTTCTTCCACCACCGGCTTATCCGCATGATAAGTCACGCCATACCACTGATCCGGCGATCTTAGCACTGTGACCTCTGCCTTTTTTTCTTCTAAGAGGGCTCCGACCACCGCCGGAAGAAAATATTCACATTTGAGCGGATTTTTCGCAAGGTTTTCCACAAGAAAACGGGGGAAACGTTCCCGCAGTTCCACCAGTATGCTCTCCGTAAATCCCCACATGTTCATGGACACCACACTGCCCGCCGGAATCTCATGCCAGGATATCCCATCATCCCCGGTATACTGGATTTTTCCATCCCGCTTTTCGATATGGGTGCGCTCTGTGATCCCGGTAAGCATCCCGTCTTCATCCACCGTACAGATCCCGCGCGCCACATGACCGTGATCCGTCAGCGTCTTCTCCAGCTGATAACCGACCATTGCATAGTGATAAGGCTCCTCCGTCACCGGATGCGCAAGATAATCGTAGATCAGGGAAAACGCGTGCTTTCCATAGTAATCATCCGCGTTGATCACCGCAAACGGTCCGTCAATGACCGGTGCGCAGCAAAGAACCGCATGTCCGGTTCCAAACGGTTTCGTCCTGCCTTCCGGCACCGAAAATCCCTCCGGCAGCGTCCAGTCCTGATATACATAAGAGACCTCCATGCTTTTTTCGATCCGGTTTCCGATCACGGCCTTAAAATCCGCCTCATTCTCTTTTTTTATGATGAACACCACCTTGTGAAATCCCGCTTTTCCTGCGTCATAAAGCGAAAAATCGATCAGGATGTGTCCCTCCCTGTCCATCGGATCGATCTGTTTTAACCCTCCGTAACGGCTGCCCATTCCAGCCGCCATGATCACTAATACCGGTTCTTTCATCACGATTACCTCCTCTCTTTCTATCCTCATTATATCGCCGCATTTTTGTCCGGGCTTTGCACGATCTCTCATTGTTTTTGCACTATCGTTCTTTTCTATTACTATTTTTGTGCATCTGTGCTATGATGATTTTAGAAACAGATGAGCGCGATCTTCTCCGCAGGAGGTGGATATGTAATGGAATACGGAAGTGTTTTTCTGACACCCACGATCCAGATTGAAAAAATTGTGACCATACATTACTACGAGTATGGCAGCCACTATCATTTTTCCGGTGAATCCCATGATTTCTGGGAGTTTCTCTGTGTTGACAAGGGGGAACTGAACGTAACCGCAGGCGACCGCGACTATGCGCTTTCCCGCAACGACATTATTTTTCACAAACCAAATGAATTTCACTGCCTGAGCGCCAACCACAAAGTCGCTCCGAATCTGGTCGTTATCGCTTTTTTCTGCGACTCGCCCCAGATGGATTTCTTCCGGGACAAGCTGCTTTCGATCGACAATTTTGAGCGCGGGCTCTTAGCCCAGATCATTTTGGAGGCACGCAATGTCTTTTTGGATCCACTCGATGATCCGATGTTAAAGCAGATGCATAAACGGGAGGTCATTCCACCGGGTGCCGAGCAGTTAATCTCTCTCAACCTTGAGCTTTTACTGCTGCATCTGCTGCGGCGTTACTCGCTTCCGATGGATCTTCCGGTCGCCAAGGAAACGATCCGCCAGAAAAACAGTGATGAACTGTATCACCGCGTGGTAGAATATCTGACGCTGCATTTGAATGAGCAGCTGACCTTAGATGATATCGCAAAGGGCACTCTGACCGGAAAATCGCAGCTGCAGCATCTGATCCGGGAGCAGAAAGGCTGTGGGGTGATCGAACTGTTCTGCCGCATGAAGATCGATCAGGCAAAGCTTTTGATCCGCGAAAATTCCCTAAATTTCACGGAGATCGCCAACACGCTCGGCTACAGTTCCATCCACTATTTTTCCAGGCAGTTCAAAAAAATCACCGGCATGACTCCAAGCGAGTATTCCGGTTCCATAAAAAAGATGATTGAGGAGGATATGTGATGAGAATTTATCGGGTAAAAAATTATGACGCGATGAGCAGACAGGCGGCAAATATCATTTCCGCCCAGATCATTTTAAAACCGGATTCCGTACTCGGTCTTGCCACCGGTTCCACCCCGATCGGTGCCTACCGGCAGCTGATCGACTGGTACCGGAAAGGAGATCTCGACTTTTCGGGGATCCGGTCCGTCAATCTCGACGAATATCTGGGACTTTCCGCCGATGATCCCAGAAGTTATGCCTGTTTTATGCGAAAGAACCTCTTTGACGCGATCAACATAAAACCGGAAAACACGTTTATTCCAGACGGATGCGCCACGGATCCGACCGAAGAATGCGCGCGTTACAATCAGTTGATCCGCACGCTCGGCGGCATCGATCTGCAGCTGCTCGGCATCGGAAACAACGGACATATCGGCTTTAACGAACCGGGCGACTGTTTTGCCAAAGAGACACATCCGGTCCGGCTGACGGAAAACACCATTGCCGCAAACGCGCGCTTTTTCTCCTCTGTGGAGGAAGTGCCAAAATACGCCATCTCGACCGGGATCAAAAATATCATGCAGGCAAAACGCATCCTGCTCATTGCTTCCGGCTCCGCCAAGGCAGAAGCGCTTTTCTCAACGATCTGCGGTCCGATCACCCCGGCGGTTCCCGCCTCCATCTTACAGCTGCATGAAAACGTGACCATTGTTGCGGACGAAGCCGCGCTTGCCCTCGTCCCGGATCAAACGGAGGAACCATTATGATCATAAAAAACGGATCTGTATTTACTTCAGACGGATTTGAAAAGAAAGATATCGCATTTGACGCTTCCCACCGGATCATGGCAGCTCTGCCGTCCGCCGATCCGGATGTTTTTGACGCGGAGGGCTGTTATGTCGTCCCCGGTTTTATCGACATCCACACACACGGAGCCGTTGGTGCCGACTTTTGTGACGCGGATCTCCCCGGTTTGAAACGTATGGCTGCTTACTTAAAATCCTGCGGCATTACCACGTTCTGCCCGACTTCCATGACACTGCAGCCGGAAAAGCTCGAAGAAATTTTTAAAACTGCCTCGGATCTTATGGATGCACCGGATCCCGCCATTTCCCGCGTTGCCGGAATCAATATGGAAGGTCCTTTTATCTCTGCCGAAAAGAGAGGCGCCCAGAAGATCGACCATATAAAAAATCCTGACAGTTCCATGTTCTTTTCTCTGTTTCATGGCTGTCAGGATCGTATCAAATTTGTCACGCTCGCGCCGGAGCTTCCCGACTCTCTTTCTTTTATCGACGCGGTAAAAGATATAGTTTCGGTTTCCCTCGGGCATTCCTCCGCTGACTATGACGCGGCAGCTGCCGGATTTTCGCACGGCGCCGATCATGTCACGCATCTGTTTAACGGAATGGAGCCGTTTTTACACCGGAATCCGGGCATCGTCGGAGCCGCAGCGGATGCCTGTGCCGCCTCCGAAAATGTCTTTCTTGAACTCATATGCGACGGCATTCACATCCATCCTTCCATGATCCGCAGTGTCTTTCGCCTGTTCGGGGAAGACCATATGATCTTTATCAGCGACTCCATGCGTGCCTGTGGTATGGAAGACGGCATCTACGAGCTCGGCGGACAGCGCGTGGAAAAAAACGGAAGCCGCGCAACACTTCATGACGGAACGCTCGCCGGTTCTGTCACAAACCTGTTTTCCTGCTTCCAGAATGCCGTCTCCTTCGGCATCCCGCTTGTTTCCGCCCTGAAAGCAGTCACCGTAAATCCGGCAAAGAGCCTGCATATGGAGCATGCGATCGGACAGCTTCTGCCCGGCATGGAGGCAGATATTCTGATCCTCTCCAAAGATCTCTCGCTCGTTGCCGTATTTTAGCAGACATTTTTTACTGCTCCATCTGCCGCCCCAAAAACGTGGCGGCAGTCATGGCAAGCTTCTGCTCGGTATCTCCGAACTTGTTTTTCTCGTCTCTGCCATAGAGTACAACCGCGCCGACCGCATCGCCTTCGCATAAGATCGTACTGACCACTTCGTTGCCATGCTCCCTGCTGTCATCCAATGTGATCTGGACAAAGTCTTCATCGGCTGCGGTCGCAACCATGCTTCCCCGTCCTTCCATGAATCCTTCCAGCTGCTTGCTGATCGGCTTGCCCTCAAAGTCTCTTTTTCCGGCTCCCACTGCTGCCACCACATGATCCCGGTCCGTGATGCAGACTAACTGTCCGGTCGTCTGCGCAAGTGCTTCCGCACAAAGCCCTGCACACTGGCTGAGTTCCCCGATGAGGGAATATTTTTTTAAAATGATCTCCCCCTCACGGTCTGTAAATATCTCAAGCGGATCTCCTTCCCGGATACGCAGTGTTCTTCTGATCTCCTTTGGTACTACAACTCTTCCAAGGTCATCTATTCTTCTGACAATTCCTGTGGCTTTCATATGATTGTTTTCCTCCATTGCTAAGTTTAAACTATGGAGTTATTATGTGGAAAATCAGAAGAATTATTCTTTCTGCCTTATAATTTCACCTCAGCGAAAATGAAATACTTCATCCCAGTTCAAAAATCTGCAGATGATCTCTCAACGACATCGTTTCTTCTCCTCCTGCATTTTTCTGTTTTATCATACGCTAGTCATGTATGTGTCACAAGCCAAATCCGGCAAATGACACTTTTTTAGCAATAAGTGTTACCGATTTTTAAATTCCTCGATCGTATCCTGCAGTTTCTCAAAAAACTGCGCAATATGATATCCGTCTGCCGCCGCATGCGCAATCTTTATCGCAAACGGCAGCCGGTATCTGCCCTCGTGATCCATTGTATATTTCCCATATGTAATGATCGGAAATAACGGTGGCTGCCCGGACGCACTGACATTTACCGCATCAAAGGAAAGCCACGGCACACAGCTGATACAGTAAAAATTTTCCGGCTGATCCGGTCTTCCCTTAATCCCCACATGATGACCATATACCTCTGTTGTATGCACGAAACCATCATAAAAGTCATCCAGATCCTCGTGAAAGTCACACCACAGGTCGCTGAACGTATGGCTCTCCTCATGGAAAACCGTATAAACAGGCACTACGCTGTCCCACACGCCGGGATTCCCCTGGTCATCCAGCATCATTTTCATTTCATCCATCCGGTTGATGACCGATGAAACCGCCCAGACCATGCACGGATAAAACTTTCTTCCACTTCTGTGCGCATAGGACAGGATCTCGGTAACATCCACAGTTACGGTCACTGCTGCCGATGTCTGGATTGTATTTTGATAATAAAGAAAATGTTCCCTGCGATTCCAGGATGTGACATCGATCCGTTTATAGTTTTCTTTCATGCTGCTCCTCCTTGCTGTAGCGCTGCCTGTTTACTGTCCAATGCGCTCTCCGTCCGCTTCATAATCTGTATCACCTCACCAAGCTGGCTGATACGATTATTATTCACGGCATAACCCTGCAATATGTACTTTTTTAACACAGAATTTGCCCATTTGCCCCTTCTCCTTTTTCCTTTGCCTGTCCGATCTTTTCCATTTCAACCTTGTATGCCATGAGCCTGTAAAGATACTCCGGCATCTTCCGGTTTCCCAGCTCCCAGTCCTGTAATGTCCGGTACGGAATTCCAAAATATTCTGCGAACTCACGTCTTCCCATCTTTGTTTCTTTCCTGAGTGCAATGATCTGATCCTGTAATTCCATATCTTCCCCTCCTGTATTATACGCTTTGCGTATACTCATTATATATTAATGAAATTTCCATTTCAAGTCCTTCCACAAAAATAATCTAAAAATGATCCAAAAAAGATTATGATAACCGCTTGTTATTTTTTATTTTGTCAACACTTTCCTGCAATACCGGTACGTGCCAGTCCGCAGATGAGCAGGCAGGTGATCATCTCCGATCCGAGAAATGAGATCCACACGCCGTTTAAGCCAAACAGTTTCGCGAACAGGACTGCGCAGACAACGATCGCGACCGCTCCGCGCGACACAGAACCGGCGATCGCCGTTTTGGCATTATCCAATGCCAAGGATCAGCATATTAAAGACGATCGTAATGACCGCGGATGAGATTTCCCCGACAAACGCGGATATCCCAAGTTTGCAGCAGGAGATCAGATGTGAAAAGCACGGTCTTTTCCAATGGAATCCCACCGTATTTTTCCGCCCGAGATAATGCACACCGCAGATCGACATGGTAACTGCGGGACACACCGCGGTCGCAAGCGCCGCCCCCGCCAGCCCGAGCCCGCACGGGAACATTAAAATATAGTCAAACACAATATTAAAAAGACTTCCGGCGATCGATGCGGTCATTGCGACCGAAGTCGCCTGATCGTTCCGCGCAAACGCCGTAAACGTGTAATTTGCCATAAAAAGCGGAGATGCCGTCAATATGATCCTGAGATAACTTTTTCCAAGCGCCGCCAGCTTCGCGTCCGCCCCCAATAGTCCCAAGAATTTCTGTGGCGCCAAAAATCCGGTCAGCATAAACGGAATGCTAAAGAAGATACACCAGAAAACCGACTGTAAAAAGTAATCGCCGGTATCCTCCCCTTTTGCGCGGTTGATCCCATACCGGGTCGCCGATCCGATCCCGATCATCGATCCGATCGCATAGATCACCCCGTACACTGGGAGCACCAGATTTAACATCGCAAGTCCGTCCGCCCCCGCGTAGACGGATATAAAAAACGTGTCCGCCAGAATATAAACAGAGATCCCGACCATTCCGGCAACACTCTGTAACTCATATTTCAAAAATTTTTTCATCGCGTCAGATCCTTCACCCACTTGTACTTGCGGAAATGAATAAGCACCCACGGAAGTTTCCCGACTTCATCAATACAGGTACACGCATAAACCACAACCACCGGCCAGTGAAAATAATAAGTGCCCGCAATCGCAAGAGGGATCGCGATCCCCCACATGCATACCGCAAGACTGTAAAAATCAAACATCGTGTCGCCGCCGGACGCGAAAATGCCGTTCATCGTGACATCATTGATCGCGCGCCCGATCATATAGACCGCGATGACCACAAACATGCCTTTCAAATAGGAAGCCGCCTGCGGACTTAAATTTACGAAACGTAAGATAAACGGTGCAACCGCGCACATCAGAAGCGACATCACAATACCGCAGACCAGTGAAATTTTAAGCAGACGGATCCCATAGGTCTTTCCCTTTTCCAGATTGCCGGAACCCAGTTCGTTTCCGACCATGATCCCCGCCGCGCTTGAAATTCCCGCGCTGAGACAGCAGATGATATCACGCACGACTGCCGCAACCGAGTTTGCCGCAGCAGCGTCCACGCCCAGATGCCCCATAAATGAGGAATAGGAGGTAAATCCGATCCCCCAGAACAGACTTGCGCCGAGAAGCGGCAGCGCGCATTTCCGGAAATCCAGTGCCAGCTGCCTGTTCCGCCGGAACAGATCCGCAAGCTTCGGATAGATATACCCCGGCATATAAGAGATCACGACCGAAATCGCAAGTTCCAGTATGCGGGATATGAGCGTCGCAAGCGCAGCGCCCTTTACGCCCATCGGTGCGATCCCAAACCATCCGTAGATAAACACCGCATTTAACAGAATGTTGATACAGACGGTAAAGGAACTGATGATCGCTGTCGTCTTCGCGTGCTCACTTGTTTTCATGATGACCAGATAACACTGTGAGATACCGGTCAGCAGATAGGAGAATGCCGCGATCCTCAAATAGTCCACGCCATAACCGATCAGTACGCTCTCATTCGTAAAAAGTATCATCAGGTACTTCGGTATAAACATGCAGGCGGCAAAGAACACGACCGACACCAGTCCGCATAAGCGCAGCGCCATACAAAAGATATCATCGAGTGTCTTTAAATCGCCTTTTCCCCAGTACTGCGCGCCCAGGATCCCGAGGCTCGCCGTCGCCGCCGTCAGAAACATATTCTGTATAAACTGGATCTGTGTCGCCAGAGAAACCGCCGACATATAGTTCTGATCCACCCCGCCGAGCATAAACGCGTCCGCCACTGCGACCAGCGCGAGCATCAGATTCTGAAGCATGATCGGAATCATCAGCTCAAAGAGTTTTTTGTAAAAAACCGTATCTCTCTCCATTTTTTTCATTTTTTATCCCCATGTATTTTGTCTTTCTGCCATTTTTTCTCTATTGTAATTATAGGTGCTGGACATGAGAAATTCAAGCTGATAAAACATTTTGCACTTCACTTCTTTTCCTTGAAAACTCTGGAAAAATAAACTAAAATAAGAGTAGATTTTTGTCGGAGGTTTTTACAATAAGATGAGTCAGTTTTTCATAAAAAATTTCTATAAACAGCGGGCCGATTTCGCGAAAGAGGCGGCAGCCCGGGATAAAGATCTTTCTTTCCCGGAAGGCGTCATCGAACAGAAGGACATCCGCTATCTGGACGACCGGATTGAAGCGCACCGTCTGGATATCTTCCGCCCCGCAGACCGTGACGGCGACACCCTGCCTGTCATCGTCAACGTCCACGGCGGCGGGCTTTTGCTCGGCAGCAAAGAATTCAACCGCTTCTTCTGCGCCAGACTCAGTGCCCTGGGATTTCTTGTATACAGCATCGAGTACCGTCTGGTCCCGGACTGCGAATTCTATGAACAGCTCTCCGATTTTTCCGACGCGATGAATTTCATCAAAGACCGGATCGTCTCCGACCACGGAGATCCTTCGCGTGTGTATGCCGTCGGTGACAGCGGAGGCGCCTGTCTTCTCGTCTACGGTACCGCCGCAGGAAACTGTCCTGCTGTGGCAAAGGCAGCACACATCACACCGTCTGCGCTTAAATTCCGCGCGCTCGGACTGATCAGCGGCATGTTTTATACCATGCGTTTTGACAAGATCGGTCTTTTTCTTCCGCGCTACCTCTACGGTAAGCACTACAAGAAACGGGCATTTGCCCCTTACACCAACCCGGATCACGCGGATATCGCAGGTTCCCTGCCGCCCTGCTTTTTGATCACAAGCTACAGGGATCATCTGCGGCATTACACGATCGATTTCGAGAAAGCGCTCACCCGCTGCCACACACCGCATGAGCTTCTCGATTTTTCGGATGACCCAAGACTCACCCACGCCTTTTGCGTGTTTGAGCCTTTTATGGAAGAAAGCACCGACGCGATCACTTCCATGACACAATTTCTTTTAAAATACTAAAGCACCCTGCGAGGAGATGGTTATATGAACTATGATGAAAATGCCTTTAAAGAAAAAGCCAACCGGAAAGCCCGGAGGATCTGGCTTATTTTCGCGCTTTTACTCACCGCGAATTACGGTTCGGACACCGCGGGCGGACTGAACTCACCAACGTATTACCTGGTCTTTGTCCTTTTATGCTGGCTTCCTTTTTTTGCCGGTGAGCTTGTTCTTAGGACAAAGGGCTGGGCGACAGATCTCTATAAATACGATCTCGTGATCGGATACGGTATCTTTTATACCTTTGTGGTCAGCACTACCGCTTCCCCGATTGCCTTCACCTATATCCTTCCGGTGACCAGCCTGCTCGTTCTCTATAAGAACCGGAAATTTATGGTGTACTGCGGCATTGCCAACACACTCATCATCATCGCAAGCTCGGTCTACCATGTCGTTGCGCTCGGTGCCAACAGCGCCTCTGATATGAAAAACTACCAGCTTGAGGTAGCCTGTATCATCCTCTGCTACATCTGCTATGTCATGTCCATCCAGCATCTGAACGAGTCCGATGGTGCCATGACCGACAGCATCAAGGCAGATCTTCACCGTGTCATAACCACGGTGGAAAAAGTAAAATCCGCGAGCAATTCCATCATGGACGGCGTCACGGTCGTCCGGGAGCTGGCTTCGGAAAACAAGCACGGCTCCGATATGGTCGTACTCGGCATGAACGAGCTGACCGGCAACAACGAAAAACTGCAGGAGCACACGGATTCCTCAGTTGAAATGACGACCGACATCAGCTCCCAGGTGCAGAACGTAGCCTCCCTGATCGAGGAAATGGTCTCTCTGACCAACGAATCCGGTGCGCACGCAAAGAGCAGTTCAACCGATCTTGAGAGCCTGGTCAACACCACAGCGGCCATGTCCGATCTCTCCACTGAAGTCGAAAATGTTTTAAATGACTTCAAGACGGAATTTGAGATGGTAAAACAGGAGACCGGAACCATCGACAGCATTTCCAACCAGACCAACCTGCTCGCTTTAAACGCTTCCATTGAGGCGGCAAGAGCCGGAGAAGCCGGCAAGGGCTTTGCGGTTGTTGCGGAACAGATCCGCACGTTGAGCAACGAGACAAAATCTTCCTCCGGTCAGATCCGCGATGCTCTCGTAAGATTAGACGAGATCTCCGGAAAGATGACCACCTCCATTGAGGAGACCTTAAAGCTGATCCAGATCACACTGGAAAAAGTAACGCAGACCGGCGAAAACGTCGAAAAGATCACGACGGATTCCACCAAGCTCGGCGACCACATCCAGGTCATCGACAGCGCGATGAAACATATGGAGACCTCCAATTCGCACCTGGTTGATAATATGGAACAGGTAACGCGTATCATGACGACCATGACCGAGTGCATCAAAAACTCGGATGAGATCAGCAGACGTATGCTCAGTAAATACGCGGAAAGCGCTTCCAATATCAATACGATCGAAGACATTATTGAGGCTCTGATGCGCGAACTCGGCATCGGCGGTTTCATGGGTGCCGATGATTTAAAACCGGGTCTTAAAGTGACCGTCAGCCTCGGTGAAGGCTCACATGCGGCCAAACTCCACGGAGATTTAAAGCAGGTGACCAAAGAGGGGGTTGTCATCACCCTTTCTGACGCTCCATCATTTTCTGATGATACCGCCTGCAAATTCCAGGTTACTGTCGGAAATGAGCTCTATTACTGGGAACATGCAAAGATCCGGACAAAAAAACCTGCCGGCACATACCGGATCCTGCTTGATACCAGACCAAAGATCAACAACAGACGTAAATACCCGCGTGTAGATATCTCAAATGCCTGCACGATCACGGTAAAGCGAACCGGCGAGACTTTTAACGGCCGGCTGGATAATATCAGTGCCAACGGTTTCGCGCTTCTCGCGAATGATCCGTTCTTCGCGGACTGCAAGGGTCTTGATATTGCGATCTCGATCCAGGATTTCGCACTGCCGGATCATTCCGATCTCGAAGGTCATATCATCCGCTGCTCGGATGACAATGGTGTATACATCATCGGCTGTCAGATGCCGGAAGACAATTTCTACATTATGAATTATGTAGAAAACTGCCTCGAAAAAGGAGAACACTCCTTCAGGTAATCCCTGAAGGAGTGTTCTCCTCTTCTTTTCCGTTTCTTCAACGATCAGCAGGCAACTTCGCCGTTTTCCTCATCCAGTTCTTTCATCTGATGGATCAGGCGCACATCGTTGCGCCCTTTCCGCTTCACCCAGTAAAGTGTCTGATCTGCCGCCGAGGCATAATCCCATACTTTATTTCCCTTTCGCGGAATCCAGTTCGCGATCCCGATGGAAACGGTCAGTGTATCCAGTCCGAGTTTATTTCCCGCAGCTTTTACTGCCTCCTGGATCTTTCTGCACCGCTGCATGATCTCATGATCCGTCATATCATCAAACAGGAGCATAAATTCATCCCCGCCGTAACGGAACACAAACTGCTTTCCGTCCATATACTCCTTTAAGATCTCCGCAAGCACAACGAGACACTGATCGCCGGTGTGATGACCGTAGGTATCGTTCCACTGTTTGAAGTGATCCATATCAAGCATCGCCATTCCAAACGAGGTCTGCTCCCGCTCTGCTTTCGCCATTATCTGATCCGCCTGTTCATTCATCCTGCGCCGGTTCGGGATGCCGGTGAGTGCATCCATGTCCGCCTGCTGCATCAAGAACATCTTCTCGATCTCTGCCTGACGCAGAGTACTGCGCAGCTGGATTAAGGAACGCGTGGATTCCTGCTGTGATTTCATGCGCTTTTCTTCCAGCACGAAATATTTCTGCAGTTCCTGATACTGCTTCTTGTCATCACCGATCCGCTGATACAGGCTGATCTTTTCTGCCAGAACTTTTAAACTGAACTCTCTCGTTGTTTCGGTATCTTTATACTCCCGCTCAAGCGTATCCGTCATATGGACCAGCACTTTCTCAAGCAGCTCATAATCCTCTGCGAGTTTCAGATAGCGCATAAAGCCCGCGCACTCATCAAAGTATTCGATCAGATTTTCGCATTGCAGGAACGCATCCAGTGTTTTTTTCTTTAATTCCTGCTCTCCCTGCCCCTCTCCATATTTCTGGGCAAAGAGCAGCTGGTTTACATAAACCTCAAAACCATTGGTCGTCTTTTTATATTTCTTTAAGAGTTCCTCTAAGTGCTCCGCCTCCGCTTTCGCGTGTACTTCATCGTCCATCTTCATATAAAGCCGCAGGAGCATTGCGGATATTGCCGTTATGTAATCATCACGCTTCTCAGATGCCGGCATTTCCTCAAACATTCCAAAACTCCGGACACGGTAAAACAGTGCCCGCTCATAATCCCCCGATGACTCACAGAGCGCGCTGAAATTCATAATGATGCCACCTGTCTCCGGTACCGGATGCTCCTCCGCAATATCCATTCCCGCAAGGAAACTGTCAATGGCATTGGTGACATCCCCGGCGCCCTGAAACGCCAGTCCAAGATAACTGTAGCACTTTATCAGGATCTCCCACTCCTCCGTCTTTTTTAAATACTGGATCGCCCGTGTGAGATAATTGATCGTCTCTCCATCGGTCTGATAATTCGTGTAGATATCTCCATGACAGAAACAGGCATATCCCGCCAGCGCATCGTCTTTCAACTGCTGCGCTATCTCAAACAGCTCTTCACATTCTGATACGGCACTTTTCCTTTCCGCCCCTTTTGTCTCTATCGTGTGGATCAACTCTCTGACATGTTCATCGTATTTTTCCAGATTCAACGCAGCTACGCCTCCATTCCCATTCTCCACTTCTCCCCATATCGCTAATAGTTTCAGTATCGCCTAAAAAATATCGTCTGTCAATTATTTTTTCTACGAAAATTATCGAATTTTATACACCCTTTCACCTGCCGTAACAGAAGCAATGACAGCAGATTTTCCGATCCACCTGCGGTGTCAGCGCAAACGTGGAAAAATATACGGTATCGCTGCGCAGGATCGCAGTCTGTCCATACAGTACCCGGTAAATGGACTGATACTCTTTCTCCGTGGGTTTTGCCGTGTCCTTCAGTTTCCAGGAGCAAAACTGCACCGGATCATCCTGGCTCAAAACTCCGTACAATGTATCCGGGTAATCCGGCGAACACATGCGGTTAAAGACCACCTCGACCACAGCCTCCTGCCCTTCGCTCGGCTCCCCGCAGGCCTCCACCCACACAATCTTTGCCAAAAGGTCGATCTCATCCGCGGTAAGATATATATTCCATCTGTTCTGATACATATTAAGTACATTGGTTACAATAACGGTCGTCTCCGCCTCTGCCGTGATCGATGCCGCAGACGCCTGTATCTGTGGTTCCCTGCACAATGTTATCCTCGCCTCTTCCTCCTCTTTTTGTGTTTCTGTTTCATGTTCGTTTGATTCTGGCGTAAATGATTTCTGTTTCATGTTGGATGCACCCGGAACACTGCCGCAAAGACACACAAGCAGTATGGCAACCAATACTTTTTTTGTCATTTTTTCCCTTTCCTTCAAGAACAAGTGATACTCTAATCATATCCATTATTTTGCATTTCTATTCACCTTTTTCCCGGCGGTGCATGACACCTAATATACATGATATGAACCGGCTGATTATTTTATGACAAAAAAAGATCACAGACGCATTCGCCTGTGATCCCTTTTTATTCCCTTTCGGGGAGATTTTTTATTTTTATAATTTGAACTGCTTGGTATTATCCACCAGGATCTGTACATCATTAAGCAACGTCTGTACAATATCGGAAGAATGTTTTACCACTCCGTCCAGTTCGGCAGACATTGCCGATGTCTCCTCGGTGGATGCCGCATTATCCGTTGCCAGCCGGTTCAAGGTCTCAATATCCTCGGTAACCTTATCCCGCTGCGCATTGATCACGGAAATACGATCGGTGATCGTTGTTACCGCATCCACACACGCCTGCAATGCGTCTTTCAGTCCGTGGAACATCTCTCTTGTGCTCTCTAAAGTATTTACCTGGAGCGCCGCTGCCTCGTTCATCGTCTGCATCAGCTGCATGGACTTCTCAGAATTACCGGTAAGTTCCTTGATGATATCATTGATCTCCGTAGCCGTATTTGCGGACTGCGTCGCAAGATTTCCGATCTCCTCCGCTACGACCGCAAAGCCTTTTCCGGCTTCACCCGCGCGCGCTGCCTCAATAGAAGCATTTAAGGACAGCAGATTGGTCTGTGAAGAGATCTCCGTGATCAGGGTTGCCGCCTGGCTGATCTTCGTAACAGAATCGTTGGTATTCTCCGTCTGTGCGTACATGGAATCAATGTCTGTCTTGGTTTTGGTATTTACCTCGATCAGTTTCTGCAGGGCATCCATGGATTTATCCGAGTAATCCTGCATGGTCTTCGCGTTGTCCGCAAGGGAATCCACCTCATTTGAAGTCGTCTGGATGCCGTCCGCGATATTTTCAATACTGTCAGCCGCTTCCGTTGTGGACTGCGCCTGCGTTGTCGTATTCTGCGCGATCTCACCGACTGCGGTAGAAACATTGATGATCGACTCTTCCATCGTTGAAAAGTTCGTATTGAATGTCTCGATCGCTCCCGCGAGATTCTCCGATGTCGTACTGATATTGGAGATCAGCTCAACGATATTCGCCTGTGCCACATTCAGCGCATCGGCAGTTCTTCCAAGTTCGCTTCCATCTTTCACATCGACCGGTGTGGTCAGATCGCCATCGGAAAGACGGGTTGCCAGATCCTGGATCTTTACGAGTGGCTTGCAGATCCGGTTTCCATAAACTTTGGAAATGATCAGCGAAATCACCGCCATGATCACTGCCACAACCGCGATCACAACACAAAGTGCCGCAAAGTTAGAACTGATACTGTTCTCTACGGATGCCATCTCTGCCTGCATATCATCCACATAATTTCCGGTAGACACGACCCATCCCCACGGTTTAAAGATCTGGGAATACGCTACTTTAGGCGCAACTGTAACACCATCGGATTTTGTGAAATAAAATTCATTAAAGCCGCCGCCATCTGCACTCTGCGCCACTTTCATGATCTCCTGGATGATCATGACCCCATTCTGATCTTCCAGGTCGTAGCGGTTATTTCCTTCCTGATCCGGCAGGATCGGATGCATGACAAGGTTGTAATCGGTATCATCGATCCAGAAATAGCCATCTCCCGCATCTCCGTAACGCATCGCGCGCACGATCTCAGCCGCTTCTTTCTTCGCTTCTTCCTCTGTCAGATCCCCGGCTTCGCATTTGTCATATTCCGCCTGCAGGATCGTGATCACAGACTGTACCTGCGACTTGATCTCCTGATTGTAACCATTGTTCATCGCGTCCTCATAATCACTGACCGCCATCGTGGTCGTTGTTCTTATGCTGATGATCGCTACAATGCCAATGATCAGACAGGCTACTAATACATTCCCCATACACAGGGACATGAGTGACGTTTTTACACTTTTCCCTTTTGCTCTCATATCTTTTTCTCCCTTTTTACGCCAGTGCTTTTGACCGACGGTTATCATATTGCATATACTTATTATAGCACATTCTGGCGTGTTTTGGGAATTTATGTAAATTTTTATGATTTTTTATACGATTTTTGCAATTCAGCGCGTATAATCATGGTCTACGTTTACGATCGCGTACACATTTTCAAAATTTTTCTCCATCAGCTCCGAAACCCAGCGCTTTGCCTCCTCATCACTCATCTTGCAGTCGCCGGGCAGGACAATATCAAACACCACATTGGTATGGGTCGGTCCCTTGATCATACGGAAATCATGAATGCTCATCCGGTCATTTTCCGCAGTGATGATGTCCGACACCTTCTGCTTCATGCTGGCAATCTCCACATCATTTACGTTGATCGGATCCATATGGATCACCGCGTCACAGTCCAGCTTCTCTTTCAGCTCCCGCTCGATGGAATCGATCAGGTCATGCATCTCGTAAATTCCTCCATTCCCCGGCACTTCCGCATGCAGTGAAATCATACATCTGCCAGGTCCGTAATCGTGCACGATGAGATCATGCATCCCGACGATCTGCCCATGTGACATGACGATCTGATCGATCTGTTCTACCAGTTCCGGTCTCGGTGCCTGCCCAAGCAGCGGGCTTAACGTATCTTTCGCCGCCCCATAACCGGTCTGCAGGATAAAGAGCGCGACCAGCACACCGCAGATCCCATCGACATTTCGTCCGGTAAATTTTGTGATCAGCATGGAGAGAAAGACCACGCTCGTAGCCACCACGTCACTCAGACTGTCCGCGGCTGTCGCTTTCATCGCCGCCGAATTGATCTTTTTTCCTATCTTCCTATTATAAGAAGCCATATAAAGTTTCACGCAGATCGCGGCGATCAGCACCACGAACGCCACCAGGCTGGTATCCACCGTCTCCGGGTGGATGATCTTTTTTACGGAAGTCCGTAACAGTTCGACGCCCATGACGAGAATCATCGCGGACACGATAAGCCCGGAGAGGTATTCCACCCTTCCGTGTCCGAACGGATGCTCCAGATCTGCCTTCTTTCCCGCCATCTGAAAACCGACAAGGGTGATGACCGAAGAGCCGGCATCCGAGAGATTGTTAAAGGAATCCGCCATGACCGCGACCGACCGGCTGAGCATCCCCGCCATATATTTCCCGGCAAACAGGATAATGTTCAAAACGATCCCCACGATGCAGCTGATCCTTCCATATCCCCTGCGCACCACGGGATCTTTGCTGTCTGATGTATCTTTTAATAAAAGCTTTGCTAACAGTTCTATCATATGCTCCCCCTCATATTCCTCATTATCAGGACTATTTTATTCTTTTCCTTCAAAAAAAACAATCATTTCTTTTCATTTTTTCCGCCTGCACAGCATATCTATAAACTGTCACTTCTCCATTCCCGGACGCGTTTCTTAATTTTTCCTTTATTCCATTAAATACCTGATTTTTTTACTACCTTTTTTTCAGGTTTTGTGCTATCTTAGGTAATAAACAACAGGTTATTCACAGAAAGGATTTATTATGCCAAAAAGAAGAAAAAGAAGGCGGCGTTCCTGCCTCGCGAAGGGGCTGATCCTTGGCTTTGGGATCCCGGTTTTGCTGTTCCTTATTTTATATATTGTTTTTGCGGTCTATTTCCGCTCCCATTTTTTATGGCGCACCGAGATCAACGGTCTGTCCGTCAGCGGCATGACTCCGGATGAGGCAAAGGACAAGATAAAAGACGCGTCCGAATCCTACCTCCTTACGATCTACGACCGGGATGGAAACAAATACCACATCCGCGCGGCTGACATCGACTATACCTATGTGCCGGGCTCCAGGGAAGAAACGCTCTTACAGGAGCAGAACTCCCTTGCATGGCCACGCGCCCTGTTTTCCGGAACTTCGCTTGATCTGGAGACGACCGTGACCTACGACAGCGACCTTTTGTCTGATGCTGTTGCGGCACTGCCTTGTTTTCTGCCGGAAAATATCACTGAACCCATAGACGCTTACATCGAAAAGACCGACAATGGCTACACCCTGGTTGCAGAAACACCGGGTACACATCTGCTCATCGACGAAGTCAAAAAAGATGTTGCGGATGCCGTGTCCGCCGGTGAGACAACGCTCACGCTGACGGACAGCGACTATCTCGCGCCTTCCGTGACATCCGATGATCCGGCTCTGACCGCATGCATGGACACCATAAATACCTGGCTCTCCACTTCAATCACCTATGACATCACCGATCAGAATGAAGTGCTCGACCGGAATACGACTGCAGACTGGATCGAGATCGGTGACGATTACAGTGTATCACTAAATCAAGCCAAACTTACTGCTTATGTTCAGTCGCTTGCCAGCAAATATAACACCTACGGCCGCAAGCGGAATTTTATCACGACAAAAGGGGACACCATAGTGATCGGCGGCGGTGATTACGGCTGGGTCGTTGCCAAGAAAAAAGAGGCAGAGCAGATTTCTGCGGATCTTGCCACCGGTACTGCTATTTCCAGAGAGCCGGTTTATGAGCAGCGCGCGATCCAGAGATCAGCAGACGATATTGGAAATACCTATGTGGAGATCGACTATACCAATCAGCATCTCTGGTATTATAAGGAAGGTTCCCTCGTGACCGAGGCGGACATTGTTTCGGGAAAACTTTCCAATGGTAACGGTTCCCCGGACGGGATCTATAAGATCGTCTACCGCCAGAGCCCTGCTGTTTTAAAGGGCGAGGACTATGAATCCAACGTAACGTATTTTATGCCGTTTGCCTACAACGTTGGCATCCACGACGCTGCCTGGCGCAGTGCCTTTGGCGGCAATATCTATATCAATTCCGGCTCGCACGGCTGTATCAATGTCCCATACGACTGCGCGACCGCTATTTACCAGAACATCGAAGTCGGCACTCCGGTTGTCGCCTATTACAGAGAGCCGGTTTCCCTAACTTCCAATTCTGCAAAAATCTCCAATGCGTATTCGTATACCGATCCGGACGCAGACAAAAAAGCAGCAGGTACGGCAACACCGTAACCTGCTTCTTTTTTTCTCTCTGTCTCTGATCTTAGATCGTAGATGCGATGATCTCCAGATTTCCCTGAAGTTCTACTTTTCCATATCCGTTTGGAAGAATAAAGTGATCTCCCTTTTTGATACGCTGTCCGTTTAACAGTGCATCCCCTTCCAGTACAGACATGATAAGGAACGGATATTCCTGCTCAAACTCCATCTTTCCGTCCAGCTCGATCTTAAACACCTTGTAATACTGGCAGGAATACAGTTCGTTTAATTTGTTCTTTTCCACATTCGCAGCGGATTTTACGCTGTCTTCCACAGATTTTGCCGGAACTGTGATCACATCGATACTCTTTTCGACATGCAGTTCTCTTGGCTTTCCATTGGAAAGTCTGTCGTAATCGTATACACGGTAAGTGATATCACTGTTCTGCTGTGTCTCAAGGATCATAAGACCTCCCTTGATCGCATGTACCGTACCCGGATCGATCTGAATGAAATCACCTTTCTTTACCGGGATCTCACGGATAAATTCTTTCCATCTTCCCTGATGGATCATGTCGCTCAATTCCTCTTTGGTCTTCGCGTTATGACCGATCACGAGGGATGCGTTTTCCGGGCAGTCAATGATGTACCAGCACTCGGTCTTTCCGAAAGAGCCGTTCTCATTTACCTTTGCGTATTCGTCATTCGGATGAACCTGGATACTCAGATCGTCCTTTGCGTCAATGATCTTGATGAGAAGCGGGAAACGGTCGATATCCACATTTCCGAAAAGTCCCGGCTCTTCTTTCCACAACTGTGACAGTTTCTTTCCTGCATAAATGCCTTCGCGGATCGTGTCATCTCCGTTCTGATGCGCCGCAACGCCCCAGCACTCGCCGATATCATCGCCCTCTACTTCATAGCCGAAATCGGTGCGCAGTCTGGTTCCTCCCCAGATATTGTGGGTAAATACCGGGTTCAAAAATAAAATTGGTGTCTCCTGTTTGTTCATTCCAAGCTCCTTTCCGTTGGATTCGATCACCTTCTGATACCAGTAGGCGGAATCCTTTACAATCCTTTTTTGTGTTGCAAAATCGACATATACAATGCCGAATCTTTCATTGTATCCTTTATCCCATTCAAAATTATCAAGAAATGTCCACAGGAAATATCCCCTGACATCCGCGCCGTCATCATTTGCCCGGCTGAGTGCGGAAAGATATTCATCCAGAAACTGGATGCGATTCGGATCATGTACTCTGCCATCGCGTGACACATTGTCGTGGCAGGACATTCCGTTTTCTGTAATGTAGAGTGGCAGATGATAGCGCTCCGAGAGGAAACGCACGCCCCAGTAAAACGCCCCGGGCGTCACCGGCCAGTTTGCCGCCGTCTTGGCAAAGCCCGGCTCGCGTGATACGAACTCCGGCTCCCCATCTGCTCCGGCGCGCACCGGATAGCCATTGTAAATATTCTGTCCCATGAAATCAATCGGCTGATGGATCAGTTTCATATCTTCCTTTGTGATCTTGGGCAGATACTCCTTATATTTTTCCAGTCCTTCCTTCGGATAACTTCCGAGGAACACCGGATCGGAAAACCATGCCACATTCCATGTCCAGTTATCGATCGGGTTATAAAATCCGAAATAAACTTTCTTTGCCGCTTCGATATCCTCTTTGCTGTCGGTCGCCGGATAAGCCACGCCACAGGTCGGCGCATAGCCGATCTTGATCTCCTGCTTCGCGTATTTCCGCAGGTTGATCACTGCCTGCCCGTGTGCGCGCAGTGCGTTATGCGCGATCTGGAATGTCTCTTTGATCTCCATCTTTTTGCCCGGCGCATGAACCCCGGACAGGTGTCCAAGCCCTACAAAACACTGCGGCTCATTCAGCGTGAAGAAATATTCACACAGATCCGAGAAATTCTCCGCAACGACTTTCGCGTATTCCCCGAACCAGCCGATCACGTCCTCGTTTAACCAGCCGCCCCTATCCTGGAGCGCCTGTGGAAACTCCCAGTGATACAGGGTGATGTACGGCGTGATTCCGTTCTTTTTCATCTCAAGGATCATATCGCGGTAGAGCGCGATCGCCTTTTCATTGACCCTGCCGGTTCCCTCCGGCAGGATTCTGGCCCAGCTTAGGGAAAAGCGGTACGCCCTGATCCCGAGCAGATGCATCAGCGCAAAATCTTCTTTGTAGCGGTGGATCTCATCACAGCTCACATAAGCATTCTGGTTCTCGTAAACACGGCCTTCCTCCGTAAAGGTGTCCCATATGTTTTTCCCACAGCCATCCTCTTTGTCTCTTCCTTCAATCTGGTAGGCGCTGCTCGCAACGCCCCATGCAAAATCTTCCCGAAACATCTCGTTCCTCCCGGTTCTATTTTTTTATACCTGATATCTGTTCAGTGCTTCCTGCAGGCGGGAAACTTCCTGGTTCAGCTCTTCTGCCGCCGCTGCCAGTTTCTCCGCATCGGAAAGCTGACCGTTTACTGTTGCTGTTACTTCTTCCGCGGATGCCGCCGTCTCCTCGGAAACAGCCGCGATACTGCGGATCGAATCAAATACTTTTTCTTTATCGGAAACCATTTCTTCCATATTTCCGGTCACTTCACCGAGCACCCTGATCAGGTTCGTCACGTTGGTATTGATCTCGGTGAAGATATCTACCGTACCCTCGATCGACTCCGCCTGATTTTTCAGGAATTCTTCCGCACGTTTCGCGGAATCCGAAGTAACTTTGGTCTTCTGCTGGATCACACCTACAATCTGGCGGATATGGCTTCCTGCTTCCGCTGACTGATCGGCGAGTTTACGGATCTCCTCCGCAACGACTGCAAAGCCTTTGCCCGCTTCCCCTGCGCGTGCCGCCTCGATCGATGCGTTTAAGGACAGAAGGTTGGTCTGCTCCGCGATCTCGCTGATCGTCGCGATGATGCTTCCGATGCTCTTTGAATTTTCTTCTACATCGGCGATGTTCTCGATCAGGATGTTCGTGATCTCCGCTGCCGCTTTGGACTTATCGGAAAGCTCGTAAACCATGACTTTTCCGCTTTCGATCGCTTCCATCGCCTGATTGGAGTTTTCCTGCATATCCGAAGTTCTGCCATGCACCAGATTCAGTTTATCCGAGAAATTCGTCATTTCCCGCAGTCCCACTTCGGTATCTTCCGCCTGTCTGGTAACGCCCTGCGCAACCTCTTCCATCGCGGTGTTGATGCCGGTCATGGAATCTACCATCGTGCTCGCGGTCGCTGCCACGCCCTCCGTAGACTCACTGACCGCAGCGATAAATCCGATGACACTCTGCATCAGCTGTCTGATATTCTGTAACATCTCGGTCATTCCGCCGGCAAGCAGCTTAAACTCGTCATTGCGCTTTGTCGTAAATTCTGTTGTGAAATCTCCTGCGGATACCTTATCCATCTGACGCTTTAAGGCAGTAACCTCACGGCTGATGCCCTGCGCCATCATGCTTCCGATCAGCAGTGCGACCACGCATGCCAGGATCACGATGATGATCGTTGTATTCCGGATCCCGGACGCCGCGGACAGGATCGTTGCCTTCGGCACAATGCTTGCCACGGTCATTCCGGTCGTTCCGATCGGAGAAACCGAGAGCAGATAGCTTTTGCCATTAAAGTTCACATAGCTGTTTCCGGTCTCTTCGGCTGCGAGCGCGCGTTCTTCGACATCACTGCCTTCAAACAGATCTGTCGTTACAAGGCTTCCGTCTTCCATGGTAAGCACACGGTGATCCGGAGTAAATAACGCAACGTAAGATCCTTCCCCGTTGTCGATATTCGCAAGGACTTCCTGGATCGCCGCCGTGGTGATATCCAGACTGATAAAACCATTGCCCCTGGAAAAAGTTCTCATATAAGCGACTGCATAGCTGTCCGTCTTGGATTCGGTATTTTCATCCAGATAGGTATGGTAACCGCTCCAGTGATTTTCATTTCCGGAACCGGAACTGAAGCGCGCCCCTTCATCTGTTTCCAGATAAGCTTCGTACGCACCCCTTGGCGTATTGCTGGCCGTTGAGGTAACACCGTTTCCGTTTTCACCAAACACTGCGTAGTTTGCGATATAGCTTGATGTTCCACGGACGGTGGTGAGCGCCGTCTGTACCGAACGATAGCAGGACTGCGCCTCTGCCGCGTCCGCTTTGTAGGACTTAGTATAATACGCCTGTATGTACTCATTGCTTGCAAACTCCGCCGCCTTGTTCTGCACATTTTCGCACAGAAGATTGCAGTTTAAACTCATGGACGCTACAGTATCCATCACAGACTGCTCATATTGTTTCTTGATTCTCTTTACGGAAAGATTGTATGAAACCGTTCCCAGTGCGACGATCAGAAGAACCGGAACGCAGAACGCGAGGATCAGTTTATACCCGATCTTACTGTTTCCTTTTTTACTCTTTACAGTCTTCCCACCTTCTTTTTTCGCGCCCGGCGCCGGGATCCTGATCCCGTCTAAAGACAACTTCGGCACTTTGATCTTTTTTGCGGCATCCTTCACCTTCGTCATCTTTTCTTTCACCGCCGCTTTGTTTCCCTTTTTCCCAATGTTTTTTGCCATGGTTTTTCCTCCCTATCTGCCAGCCATGCTTCACGCCTCTGTATATAACATTCTCACTCAAGCTCTCCCCTGCTTTGATGAGCAAATTACGGATGCCAGATAAAACGGTTCTGCCACTTGTCCACAGTCCACAGGGATCCGGATCTTCACTTCGTGTTTTCCGTCTTTCCCGTGTCTTAGTACGGTCTGAAGAAACAAACAGTCACCCCATGTTTCCTCAAAATTCGCATCCAGCTTTATCACCTGTGACTCGTCCCCGTCAATGACCGCTTCCGCGACAACCGCCGGGTGCTTCACACATTTTTTGTACTGGATCGCAATCTCACTTCCGCTGATTTCAAAGGTAATGGATGATCCCGGCTCTTTTGCCGTCCATCCATACCGAAACACTTCCGTGATCGCATTCTGCTTTTCCATATCCTTCTTCCAGCCGCCGGTGATCACCGGATTGCAGTTATCATTCCGATAACGCACCGCATGCTGATAGGAAGCCTCCGTAAGCGGCGCTTTTTCCTCCGCTTCTGCTTCTTTTTGCTCCCTCTCGGTATACACTTCCTCCAGGAAACTCTCTATCACGCCTGCGACCAGTTTATGTCCGATGTCGTTCGGGTGCAGATAATCTGCGGTGATCTCCTCCGCGCTTATCCTGCCCGCCGCCACTTCCGGATAAATGGAACGCTGCATACTGATCTGTGGCAGTTCATAATATCTTGCTACCTTTGCGTGCCAGACTTCCGCGCTACCGCCATCGTCATAACGCACACAATTTATGATTATTATAGCAGTATTTTGGTCAAAAGTGTAGATTTTTCGAATCAAACTTTCATATGTTTCCATAAAAAATTCATTTGCATCGTCATTTACACTAAATTCCACAAAAACCACATCCGGCTTCTGATCTAACAGATCCTTTTCCACGCGTGCTGCCGCAAACTGCGAGGTCGTAGCGCCAATGCCGGCATTGATATAGGAAACTTCTGTTTTGGGGAACTTTTCCTGCCACCATTCATACACACGATACGCGTAACAGAGCTCCGGCTCGGTCGCGAGACATCCCATCGTAATGGAACCTCCGATAAATCCGACCTTAACTGGTTCCCCTGCCTCGGCACGCCGCATCACCTGCTTTAACCGGAAAAGATTTCCCCGGTTCGCGATCGCTTTTTTGTTATCTATCTCAAACTGCATACCATTTTCTCCTTATATAGGTTGTGAGCCTGCTTATGCAGGCTCACGAGTCAAAATATATTAGGTTTGCGGCGGTTGGAGTGTAAGGGTTATTACCCGCCGCAGGATGAAAAGAAACTGCCGGTACTTGTTTAGCGTCTGCCAATCTCTGTGTCTGTCACTGTGGTCACACTGTGTTCTTTGATGTAATCAATGATTTCATCCAATTCTGTGAACGCAAGACCAACATAACTGTCTGCAGCGCCGTAGTAAATCGCGATCTTTCCGCTCTCAGAATCATGAATGGTTGCGCATGGGAAGCATACGTTCGGAACGAATCCTCTTTCCTCATACCATTCTTCCGGAGTGAGCAGGAAAGTCTCACATCTGTATTTTACAATAGACGGATTGTCAATATCTAAGATTGCTCCGCCGATGGAATAAACATAACCATTGCAGGTTCCACTTACACCGTGATAGAAAAGCAGCCATCCTTCGGATGTCTCGATCGGAGCAGCTCCGCCACCGATCTTTAAGGACTCCCACCATTCATTTCCTTTTCCCATGACATGTCTGTGTTTGCCCCAGTATACCATATCCGGGCTCTCGCTGACGAAGATATCACCAAACGGAGTGTGACCACTGTCAGACGGGCGGGAAAGCATCATAAAGTTTCCGTTGATCTTGCGCGGGAATAACACCGCGTTACGGTTAAACGGAAGGAACGGATTTTCAATTCTTGTGAAAGTCTTGAAATCTGTTGTCTTCGCGACACCGATCGCTGCGCCGTAGAAATCCTGGCACCAGATAATGTAGTAGGTATCTTCTACTTTTACCAGACGAGGATCGTATGCGTAGATCGGCATGAACGGCTTTCCGTCTTCATCTACAAACGGGATCTTATCCTTTTCGAAATCCCAGTGGATCGCGTCTTTGCTTCTTCCCATGTAGATATATGGGATACCGTTTGTCTGCTCGCCACGGAACACACCGATGAATTCATCACCGTAAGGCATAACTGCGCTGTTGAAGATACGCGCTACGCCTTCCACCGGATTTCTTCCGATGATCGGGTTTTCATTGTAACGCCATACCGGCGCGTTTTTTAATCCTTCCGGTTTTTCCTGCCACGGCACATTCGGCACTGCCGGGCTGATCATTTTATATTTGCTCATACTATTCTCCTTTTCTTTCCGAATTACTCGGATGCTTTATTTTTCGTTTGCTAAAAATTCCAGATTCTTTTTGATCAGATCACATCTCTGCGCTACGCACTCAACGGAACGTCCCGGATCTGCCGGTGTGTTGAATACGAAATCTTTCAGTTTGTCGATCGTTGTTGTCGCAACATGCAGTCTGGTATCACTTGCTGCATAGTAAATGTATACCTCTCCTGCTTCATTTGCGATCGCGCCGTTGGTAAATACAACGTTTGATACATCGCCGACTCTTTCCCACTCTCTCGGAGCGATCAGAAATCCGGACGGCTCCGCGATCACTTTTCCGGGATCCTCTAAGGATGTCGCGAATGCGTAAATGACATAGCGAAGTCCGGCTGCTGTGTTACGGACACCGTGCGCGATATGGATCCAGCCCTTGTCGGTCTTGATCGGAGTAGCACCTGCGCCGTTCTTTGCCTCGGTGATCGTATGGTATTTTCTAAGGCTGGTCATGCGTTCTTCATCGATCACTGCATGTGTGATATCGTCGCACAGACCAAAACCGATTCCTCCGCCGCTTCCGGTATCAATGAAATCATCCATCGGTCTGGTGTAGAATGCATATTTTCCGTTGACGAATTCCGGATGCAGACATACATTTCTCTGCTGCGGGGAATTTAAGGTAACCAGGTTATCCAGTCTTTCCCAGTGTTTTAAGTCTTTGGTTCTTACGATTCCGGCTGCTGCAACCGCTGCGGAAAGATCGTTTACGGTCTTATCCTTGCTCTCGGAGCAGAATACACCATAAATGTATCCGTCTTCATGTTTGGTCAGACGCATGTCATATACGTTGGTCTCTTCCGGGCAGGTATCGTCCAGAAGGATCGGATAATCCCAGAATTTGAAACCATCCACTCCGTTGTCGCTTTCCGCAACACCGAAGAAAGATTTTCTGTCATTTCCTTCGATACGGGCAACGAGGTAATATTTTCCGTTCAGTTCGATCGCGCCTGCATTGAAAACCGCATTAACGCCGAGACGTTCCATAAAGTACGGATTTGTCTCCGGGTTTAAATCATAACGCCAGGTAAGCGGAATATGTTCTCTGGTAAGTACCGGATATTCATAACGTTCGTAAATTCCATTGTAAAAATCAGATTTTACATTTTTTCTGGCGATCAGTTCGTTGTATTTCTTCAATTCTTCTTCATATTTCTTATGCAACATCGATATCCCTCCTTATCACTTCTATGCACATTCTTCCGTTGTGGTACGGGCATTTCCACGGTTCTACGATCGGTCTGTCCGGATACGGCTTTCCGTTCTCGTCTACTTCCCAGAACCACTCGGAGCCTTCACGTTTGTCGATCACATAGTCTTTGATGAACTGCCATTCACTTTTTGCGGCTTCCAGATACTCTTTTTTCTCCGGATTTCTCTGATAGCCGTTTAAGAATCCGATCACGGTCTCTGCCTGAACCCACCATATACGATGTGTATTGACCACACCTTTTTCGCACTCGTTTGCAAGTGAATGTCCGTCAAATGCAACCTTGTAAACCTGTGCAGTCAGATCGTCGATGATCGGTCCCATCTTCTTCTGATAAGCTTCCTCTCCGAGGACATCCACACCGCGGTTTAAAAGCCACGCTGTTTCAATATCATGTCCATAGGAATGCAGATCCAGAATGCTGTTGTAATTTTTATCAAAAAATACTTCCTGTCTGTGAAGCTTTGGATTGTAGATCTTGTCTGCGATCGTATCAAGGATCCACTCCAGACGTTTCTTTACTTCTGTGTCTTTGGATACGCGGTAAAGCTCGGTATATGCTTCAAATACATGGAGCAGGGTGTTCATCGTCTTATCTGCGATCACACCGTTTTCAGAAAGCTTGTCGTTCTCGATCAGGTGGAACTCACGGTCAAACGCTTCCAGGTATCCCACCTCATCGGTGCATTTTTCCTCGATGATATGGAACAGCTCTTTTGCCATCGCAAGTGCTTCCTCATCTTTGGATGCTTCATAATAAGAAGACAGTGCGTAAATGCAGAATGCCTGGTTGTAAGTATGTTTTGTCGTATCTTCCGGTTTTCCGTCATAGGTGATGGACCAGTAAATACCGCCATTTTCCTTGTCAAAGCAGTAGTCCTTCATGAACGCGAATCCGTGTTTTGCTTCATCAAGCAGGCTTTCATCTTTTAAAAGCGTATATGCATTGGCAAAGAACCAGGTGATCCGGCTGTTTAAGATGCAGCCCTTGACTGCTTTCTTATCCAGCGCGAGATCATAACCGAGCCATCCATAATAGCCGCCATGCTCATTGTCACGCAGATTTTTCCAGAATGGAATTATTGTGTGTAATAAATGCTCTTTTACTTCTTCGACCATCATATTCTCATTCTCCTTATCTTAACCTTTGACAGCTCCCGCGGTAATACCACTGTAAATCTGTTTCTGGCACACGATAAATATGATCAATGCCGGAAGCAGGGAAATGATAACGCCCGCGCAGATCATGTTGTAACGGTTTCCGAGAGGTCCTGTAAATGTATACAGGGACATTGCTATGGTACGGATATCCTTGCTCTGTAAGTACAGGCTGGCTGAGTAGTATTCGTTGTAAGTACCTACACCCTTTAAGATGGCGCTGGTCACGATCGCCGGCTGTAACAGCGGAAGGATGATCTTCCAGTAGATCTGGAAATAGGAAGCACCGTCAATGATCGCCGATTCATCCAGAGAGTCCGGAATGTTTTCCATGAACTGAATGAAGATGTATACGGAGATGATATCGGTACCCATGCTCATGATGATGTAACCATACAGATGGTTGATAAATCCGAGTGCGCCCATGATGTTGTATACGGTTACCTGCATTGCTACTGCCGGAAGCAGGGAAGCAAATAAGAACAGGTTACGGATCAGGGTATTTCCCGGGAATTTAAAACGGTTCAATACATATGCAAGCTGTGTTCCGACCAGGATCGCCCCGGCAAGTACGCAGACAAGCACGATTCCTGAGTTAAGGAACGCTCTTCCCATGTTTGCGGTGTTGAACGCTTTGATAAAGTTATCCAGTGTCCATGCCGCCGGTAATGTCATTACATTGGTTGACTGATATTCCGCGTCTGTTTTAAAAGCGGTGATAACGCAGGATACCACCGGAAGCACTGCGGCGAATGAGAAGAAGATCAGTGAAAAATATTTTACTACGATCCAGATCCAGCCGCCTGCGCTTCTGTGTTTGATTCTTTTTTTCGTTGCTGCCATTTTGGTTCGACCTCCTTACGCCTTCACTCTTTTTTTGTGCTTGATCTCTTCTTCTTCGTTCGCATTCCGGAAAAGAACATTCATAATGACTTTCTGTAAGATCGTTGCGATGAAGATGAGGATCAGCAGTACAACCGCCATCGCAGATGCAAGACCTACCTTCTGGCTGACATGCGCGATCTCATTCATGATAACGAAGTAAGTACCTGTTCCGTTCGCACCGCTGGTGATAACGTATGGCGGTTCGAATGCACTTAAGGATCCTGAAATGGAAAGGATAATATTTAAAGTTACGATCGTACGGATACTCGGTAATATAATATGTAAGAACTGCTGGAACTGGTTTGCTCCGTCAAGCTCTGCTGCTTCGTACATTTCTTTGTCTACGGACATGATCGCTCCGATAAAGAGTACCATATTCTGTCCGAAGTATCTCCAGACGGAAGTCGCTACCAGTGACCAGTTGTTTACTCTCTGGTCTTTCAACCAGTATGGCAGGTTATCCAACTGGAATCCACACCACTGAAGAACGGTATCAAATACGAATCCTCTGGTGTAGAAGAACTTGAAGATAAATCCGATTGCAATACCACTGATCAAAAACGGGAAGAACATCAATCCCTTAAACAGTCCACCGCATCTTGTCTTGAAGCTTAAGATCGTTGCGAGATAAAGCGCGATCACAAGCTGGATCAGCGCGCCTGCGATGTAGTACAGGCTGAGCTTCAACGCTGAGAAGCAGTCCTTTCTTCTGAATACATCAAGGTAGTTCTTCCAGCCCACGAACTGCCGTTTATCTACCGGTGTCGTATACTTCATTTTGTAAAAACTGAATTTTACCATTTCGCCGAACGGCAAGTAGGTAAATACAAACAAAAGCAGGAGCGGTATGATCGAAAACGCCAGAACAATAAGCACTTTCTGACCTTCCCTGCTTTTCGCCCACTTGCCAAGGCTAAATGGCTTTTTCCCTTTTGTAGCACTTTCTGCTTTAGCTACCATATGCTTTTCCTCCCTGATTGATTTAACTTAGTGCAGTTTCTTTGTTTTTTTCGCACCTCTTTTTTACTTAATTTAATTATATATTTTCTATTTATTTATTCATCACTTATTCTTGTTATTAATTTCTCATTCTTGCTATCATTGTCCTTTTCCTCTATTTTACCAAATATCGCTTTTTATTTTTGTGCACTTTTCCTATCTTCATTCTTTTCTATCGTTTATGTGAAAGCTAATTTTAGCTTATTTTTAATTTTCATTTTTCAATCTTCCACGCAAAAAGGCATGTACAAATACTTTCACGCATCCTGCTCCGGCGTACAGTCACCGCCACACGAAAAAGAGCAGGGAGCTTGCGCCCTCTGCCCATTTCCTTCGCTATACTATTTAAGGTTGATTCATGAAAAAGATTATTATTCGTTGATCTCTACGCCTTCTGCGTCCTGAGCGTCAGTCCATTTCTGGTTCCAGTCGTTCATGATGTCGTCGAAAGATTCGTCACCGTTTGCTGCATGCTCGATGAGCTCCTGGATCTTGCTGTCACCGGAGTTGTTGATGTTTAACTCGGAATCAGAGTTCAGGTCTGTAAGCAGATCTTCTTCGCCCTCCAGTGCAGAATCATCCGACACATAGTCGATACCATCGAATGCAGAGTATACTTCCGGCCAGTTGTCATCATCCAGAGCGATCGGCATACCACCTTCATTATAGGAGAAGCCAGATTTTTCAGTCATCCATTTTACGAAGATGATAGAAGCCTGTAAGTTTGTATCATCAGCGTCTTTGTTGATACCCCATGCATAATCCGCGCCTGAAGATGCGTACTGTTTTCCGTCTACTGTGATCGGGAATGGCATATATCCGATATCAGCGCCATTGTCACCAGCATCTCTCATCTGTGTGTAAGCCCAGGAACCAAGTACCATGCAACCGATCTCTCCGTTGTTGATCATGCCCTTGCAGCCTTCCCAGTCAGTTGTTGTGTAATCGTCTTCTGTCAAACCACCTGCTACTGCATCATATAAGATCTTGTATACGTTGTAAGCATGTGTGCCATCACCAGGATCGCTGAACGGATCTTTGGTATGAGCTAATTTCTGATTAAGGTAAGTAGAATCGCCAGTTGCGCTTCCTCCGATGTAAGCATCCCATGCCCCCATGGTCCAGCCTGCAGCGTAGTTTGTGTAAAGCGGAATAGCGTCTGTGTTGTCTTTGATCATCTGAAGATCAGTCATGAATTCATCCGGAGTTTTCGGAAGAGCTGTGATGCCTGCTTCTTCAAATACTTTCTTATTGTAAACGATACCCTGTGCGTTTCCGGTAGAAGCAATACCATATACCTCTCCGTCATACATCTTGCTGTTTGCGAATCTTACTAATGGCTCCATGGTATCAAGGGAACCATAATCATAAAAATATGTGGAAAGCTCTCCGTTGTCTACTGCCGGGATCATCATGATATCGCCCCAGTAGTCACCGCTCTGTAAACGAAGCAGAGAAGTTTCTGCGTAGTCTGTTACCGTTTCTACATTTACTTTAATATTCGGATACATTGCATTGAAATCTGCAAGATAGTCATCCCATTTCTTTCCTGTATAATCATCCTGCTGTAAATCCGTTCTGTGGTTTGCGACAGAGATCTCAGCGGTAAGATCTGTACAATCTTCGCCAAGTTTTAAATCAGCGTAGCTGATGACTCCGTCTGCAGAGCTGCCTGCTGCGCTTTCTGTTCCGGATGCACTGTCCTTTGCAGAATCGTTAGATGAATTTGTGCTGGAAGTATCAGAGCTGCTTCCGCATGCTGCCATGGACGCCATCATTGAGACTGTCAAGCTGACCGCCAATACTTTTTTCAGTTTCATAAAAATATCCTCCTTTTTGTGTTACCTTATTTCCTGTTACCTCTGTAACTTAATTTAATTATATTATATTTATTTTTTAATTCATCACTCATACTTGCGTTTAATATCTTTTTCTTGCTCTTTTCGTCACTTCTGTATATGTGTCCAAATTTGTTCCTTGGTTTTTGTGCATTTTTACTTTCATTTTTTCACATTTTTATCTCTTTTTTCTGTTTTTAGCCTTTTTTACTCAAATCAGCAATATTTATTTACCTTTTCTTGCTTGCCTTTCTTTCTATTTTACCATATAATATAGAAAATATCAGTGTGTAATCGTAACCAGTTCTGGCAATTCCTATCCATTTTGCCAGACGAACGATAAGGAAAGGAGTTTTTATGGACTTCAGACAGGAATTCAAATCTTCCTTTATCCGTCTTCCCGCGCTCGGTGCCGGAATGTCGGAATACAGTCTGCTCGGAGAAGTCTACGGAAGCACGCCGGATCACACGGTCGGCGACATGATCTCTGTGCTCGCGCACAGCTCGATCACCTGCCAGCCGCCGTTTTCCTACCACATCCGCTCGCTCGGATGTTACCTGCTTCTCCTTACGACCAGCGGAAGCGGTACGCTGCGTTACGGAAACCGGACGCTCAAGTTAAAAGAGAAGACCCTTTTGTTTTTTGACTGCCGTCAGCCCTTCTCTCTTTTTATCAATCACTCTTTCTGGAATTTTGAGGCTTATTTTTTAACCGGGACAAACTTAAAAAATTACTACGAACTTTTAAAAGAGCTGGAACAGCCGTTTAACCTGCATACCAATTCTTCCGTTTTCCAGCACTTCAAGGCACTTGACCGGAACAACAAGACTTACGCGGACCGGAACCCGGTTCTGGATGTAAAGTGCCTGACGGACATTTTTACCGAGATCGCTCTCATCCGCCGCGCAGAGGACGAGCCGGCCGAAAAGATCCCGCCTTATCTTCTTTATATGAAAAAATGCTTCGATTACTCCTACGCAGAAAACTATACGCTCGCCGATTTCGAGCAGAAGCTTGAGATCAGCAAGTATCGTCTCTGCAGAGAGTTCTCAAAACATTTTTCCTTATCTCCGCTGCAATATCTAAATCACAGGAGGATCGATATCGCAAAGGATCTTTTATGTACGACAGACGAGCCCGTCCATGAGATCGGCTCGTCCATCGGAATTGATAACACCAACCATTTCATCGGTCTCTTCAAACGTGAGACCGGATTTACCCCAACTGCATACCGACAGCATCTGTTAGAGCAGAACGGTTAGGCAGCCGGCAGGACTTTATGACCATGTGAGTTCGTAAAGTCTTGCCGTTTTTTCTTTTTTCTGTTCTACACTGAGCGTACCGGTCCGCTCATTCCACGCATACGCGTCTTTTGCGTAAGAAGGATAGATGCAGCGCACGTTCACTTCTTTTCCTGCCAGTCCCGCAACCGGAAGCACCCGGCTTTCCTGCGTGCCTTCCCTGCGCCAGACGGCAAGATAGCATTTCTTTTCTCCGCGCATGCCAAGGCTCACCCATTCATCCGCATAGGAGGAAAGCCCAAGCGGCCAGAACGGATAAAAGTCTTTGATATCTGACCGGATCTTTTTGTAAAGATCAAGCCCCTCTTTCACCAGTTCCTTTCTGGCATCATCCAGTTTTGCGAGATGACCGCTCTGATGCACACGCAGCAGCATCGCGTTTACCATGTTAAAAACAACTTCTTCTTTTAACGCGTCCTCCGGCACCTGCTCCTCATGGTTCATCGGATAAGTCCAGACCGCGCTCTGTTCCGGTGTCAGCCCGCTCGGCGAATTTGCCGCGATCGTGGCATAATCCAGATAATTTTCCTGATCGCTCGTAGACTGGATGCTGTAACGGGAAAGCATTGCGTAGTCGATACGCATGCCGCCGCTCGAACAGTTTTCTATGATGAGATCCGGATAGCGCGCGAACACGCCGTCCAGCCAGGAAAGATAACTGCGCTCATGGGCAAGCATTCCGTCTCCCACACTGTCCGCGTTTAATTCCGTTCCGATCCCCGGCTCGATATTGTAATCCATCTTTATATAGCCGACGCCGTAATCGCGCACCAGGCGGTCGATCACCTGATCCGCATAGTCGCGCACCGCAGGGTTCCGGTAATCCAGCTGATATCTGCTTCTGTCATACACACGCTTTCCATGGCGTACAAAGAACCAGTCATCCGGAACTTTTTTCGCTGTCTCACAGCAGATCCCCATCACTTCCAGTTCCAGCCAGACGCCCGGTATCATACCTTTCTTGCGGATATAATCCGTCACCTCGCGCACGCCGTTCGGGAAACGCCTGCGGCTCTCTTTCCACTCTCCGACGCTGTCCCACCAGTCGCCGTCCGCATACCAGCCACAGTCGATGCAGAAATATTCGCAACCTGCCTCCGCCGCGGCATCGATCAGCGGAAACTCCGCCTCTGTCGTAGGATTTCCCCACAGGCAGTTCATGTAGTCATTGAATATGATCGGGAGCTTTTCATTGTCCGCGTTGACCCTGCGGATCTTTCTGCGGTAGGACGTCAGCGTCTTCATCGCGTCATCAAATCCGTCTGCCGTCACACCGACCGCCACCGGAACACCGGTGAAGCTGTCGCCCGGCTGTAAGGTTTTGTACCAGTGGGAATAGATTTCATTCGGGCCGCTCACCGCAAGATACAGATGTCCGTTCTGGTCTCCGATCTCCCAGTGCCACGAACCGTTGTGCTCGATCTGGAAAAACAGGCCGCTTCCCGTCTCCGTATTTTCCAGATACGCCATCGGAAGGTATTCCTTGCTCGACCAGTTTCCGGTATTGGACACCCGGATCATGGAGGAAGACCGCTGTTCCTCAACAGGCTGCACCAGCTCCATGCCAAGCTCCGGCAGCGTATAGCACTTCCAGTTCATCTCTCTCTGCCAGCTGTTATGCGGAACATAGATCTTCATCTTTTCATCTCTCGGAAGCACGCCCTCTTTCTCGATGCCCTCATAATTAAAAGAAGAAAGATATTCCAGCGTCTGCGGTTCATGTCCCTCATTCCGCACCGTCTGCCACATGCGGACGATCGGATCTCCATCATAAAACTGCAGATACGCGTCCACAAAAACATTCGTCATGTCATCGCGCAGGATAAATTTAAGAAGCCTTCCCTTTTCGTTCCTCTCATCCGTATGTCCCGCATATTTCATCCGGCAGCCCGGTGCGGTCACGATATATTTATTGCCGTGCCGCTCATACGGCCGGTCAAATCCAGAAAGATTCATCTCCACAAAGCGGAATCCGTACTCTGTCGTTGCCGCCACGATATCCTCGCGGTGAAACGGCAGTGCGGAAAAATGGAGCAGCTTTAAATTATTTTCCTCATCGATCTCCCACACAAGATAGATGCCGTTTTCTTTGATCTCTATTGTCTGCATATGAAAAGCCTCCTCCTTAATAAGTATCTGTCACAGAGCGGCATACAAGCCGTTTTTTCAGATCCTCCGCATCCGCGAAGCTTCCCTGTGTGATATCTTCTTTCTTTAATGTGACCACGGTTTCCTTCTTTTCGGTGAGCATCAGATAATTATCACCAAAGACCGCGTCCGCATCCGCGAAATCCAGTTCCAGGAATGGCACAAACGTATCGGCACAAAGGTGGATCCGATATTCGTCTTTTTCTTCTGTGACCGTGGCTTTCACCTGTGGTTTTTTCAGTTTCAGATATTTATACGGTACAAAAATCTCTGTCTCCTTTAACACGGTTCCATCGGAAAGTGTTACCACTGCCTCTAAAAAGACTTCTTCTTTGTCCCTCGCTTTTAACAGCTCCCTGTAATTCTTTTCTATCAGAAGTTCGGAGGAGAGCTCTTTTACCGTGCCTTTTTTCTCCACGCAGTCAAGCACTTCAAGGTCTAATGTCTTTAAGACAAGCTTCGCCTCATACTGCTGCCCGCGCATCGTTTCGTTTTCCAGATAGACACCCGCCGTCTCTCCCTCCAGACAGATGCTCGCCGCCGTCTGCGCGTAGAAATGTTTTGCCGCGTAATGCAGCGCTTTCCAGCGTCCGAAATAATCGATACTCGCCCAGGATGCCACCGGCCAGTTGTCATTGACCTGCCAGTAGAGCGTTCCCATACAGCGGCCGCGGTTTCTGCGCCAGTGCTCCACACCGCTTTTGATCGCCATCGCCTGTAAGATCTGGGTCACATAGAGTAGGGACTTAAAATCTTTTGGATAGCGGAAGTTTTCGGAGAGATAATATAACATCTTTCCGTTTGCTGCGTCATTTTTCTGATGGCTTTCCATGACTTTCGAGAAGATATTGCGGTCTTCCTCCTCCGTAAAGCTTTCCACTGTCTTATAGGAAGGGAAAGACTGGAAGCCGAATTCCGAGCAGAAGCGGAAAAAGTATTTCCGGTAATCCGAAAACGGTTTCTGTCCATGCCACACATCCCAGTAATGCGTATCCCCGCGGTCTTCCGAATCCGGTTCGTCAAAGCAGCCGCCGGAAGACGGGGAAGACGGCCAGTAGAAGGTATCCGGATCCGCCTCTCTCACCGCATGCGGAAGGATCTGTTCAAACTGTTTTACATAATCGGCACGCAGATACGGTGTCTCCTTCTGGAAATCTCCCCAGTGATCCCACGCCGACTCGATCTCATTATTTCCGCACCAGAGTCCGAGGCAGGCATGATGGCGCAGGCGTCTCACATTATCCAGTGTCTCCTGTCTTATGTTTTCCGCGAACGCGTCCGTCACATCATATACATTGCAGGCGTACATCAGATCCTGCCATACGATCAGTCCGTATTTGTCGCACAGGTCATAAAGCGCATCGCTCGGATAATAGCCTCCGCCCCAGACACGCAGGCAGTTGAAGTTCGCGCGGACGCAGGATCTCACGAGATATTCCTGCCGCTCTTTTGTGATCCTCGTGTAACAGCAGTCTTCCGGGATATAATTTCCACCCTTTGTAAAGATCTTCACGCCGTTTACGATAAAAGCAAACTCCTGCCCCCACCGGTCTTTCTCCTGGCTGATCGTAAGCGTCCGGATGCCGATCCTCTTTTTGACCACATCACGCACACTGCCGTCCTCCGCAAGCAGTTCCACCGTCACCGTGTAAAGATTCTGTTCTCCGTATCCGTTCGGCCACCATTTTTTCGGATGCTCCAGCAAAAGTCTTGCCCTGCCGTCTCCATCCGCCGGGATCTCCGTATTGATCTCGCCTTCCACCGAAACGCGGATGCGCGCTCCGTCCTCTGCCGCTCCGTCAAGTTTTGTCTGCACATCGAGCCATACGCGCTCCGCCTCGTGCTCCTGTCTGATATGTACATCATCCAGCTTTGCCCCGCTGTACGCTTCGAGATAAATATCGCGGAAGATCCCCGCATCGATCAGCTGTGGACCCCAGTCCCAGCCAAACATGGAGTGTGCTTTGCGGATCAGTTCATTTCCCTTCATCGCGCCGCAGGGAACATACCTGATCTCGCGGTTTTCCCGGTACGGATAATTTTCAATAAATTTAAGCACAGAGCCAAATTTGATCCGGATCCGGTTGGTTCCGCGCACCAGCACCGACTTTACCGGGACTTTCCATGTACGGTGCATATTGTCCGCCGCAAGCACCTTTGTGTCATTGATGTATACATCCGCAAGCGTATCGAGTCCCTCGCAGACGAGAAGAATCTTTTCCTCCGAGAGAAGCTTTTCCTCCACCTCAAATTTCCGGATAAATTCATAGTCTTTCCAGAATAATTCTCTGGTCTGATACTCGTTGTCCCGGTAAAACGGATCCTCGATCTTTCCATTGTCCAAAAGCCCGGAGAGCACTGTCCCCGGCACTGTGACCGGATATCGCTCTACACTGCCACACTCCCCAAACTTCCATGACCCATTTAATGTTACTGCCTTCATTTTTTTGCCTTCTCCTTTCTACTTTCCAGCCATCCGGCTCTCTAAAACAAAAAAGCACCCTTCTCTCATTTCAAAACTCCGAAATAAAATCAAGGTACTTTTTTCAAGCTGCTTTACTCTGATTCACTGCCGCCCTCTAAGGATCTCACGCTGTCTTTGTGAACCATATGTCCCTCTACGATCGAGATGCCCTGACGGTAATGCTCCCCGTTCATCTTCTTGATCAGGATATGGAGTGCTTTTCTCGCCATCTCTTTCATATCCACTTCATAGGTCGTGATCCCGATCTCACAAAGACCCGGATACAGGTAATTGTCAAATCCGACGACCGACACATCCTCCGGCACGGAAAGTCCCTGCTCATTTAACTTTTTGATCAGGAAACTCGCGGTCAGATCACTGTTGCAGACATAAGCGGTCGGCTGATCCTTATAATTCTCAAGTTTGCCATCAAAATTGATCAGACCATATTTCATATCACGATCCGGGATGACCCACTCTTTCGGAATCTGTACACCATGTTCCATCATGGACTTCGCGTATCCGAAATACCGGTCGGTGATACTCGCCGTGATAAGAAGCGTTCCCACATAGGCGATCTTTCTGTGTCCCTGCTCAAACAGGTAATTGGTCAGAAGGTAGGAACCGTAATAGCTGTTTGAGATCACGGAATCCTCGATCACATGCTCATCATAGAAATCCAGATATACCGTCGGAATGTTGCATCTTTCCTTTAATTCCTTCAGATATTCTCCAGACAGCTTACCTACGATCACCATACCGTCTACCTTGTGTTCCAAAACGATCTTTGGAAGCGTAATATCCATTTCATTCTCATAAGTGACTACTTCAAGCATTGTAAAGCAGTCCTTCTGCACTGCCTTTGTCGCCACACACTGATACATCTTCCAGTAAAACGAATCATACTTATCCAGATACCGGTCAGATACCAGCACACCGATATTATAACTCTTTGCCTGCCGCTGCTGCTTCATCGCCGATGGTGGTTTGTACCCCATCTCATCCGCAAGCTGCTTTATCTTTTCCCGCATCGGCTCGCTGACGCCCTTCTGTCCGGAAAGCGCCTTCGAGACCGTAACGGTGCTAACTCCCAATTTTACTGCTATGTCTGCCAGCTTTACTGCTTTCGCCATATGCACACCCCTCAAAAACTTTTTTGCTTTTTTTAGCTAATTAAACTTAATTTTATTTTAAAGTCAATTCCTGATTTTGTCAATATTACAAATCAACATTTGTTTTACAGGGCTAATTTCAGCTAATCGAAAATCGTCCACAGCTCCGCTAAAATCAAGGGTTTGCGCCTTGAATTTTGTCCAAAAAAAGCTTATAATAAGAACCGACTAGATGATATTTTTACAGAAAAAGCTATATTATTTTAGAGAGGAATGAATACGAATGAAACCAAAACAATCCAATGAAAAGAATCCCGAAAAGATGCTTTCCATTAAGACCAAACTTCTTGGGACGATTCTTCCGCTCACCATCATCATTGTGCTGGTGCTGACCGGAATATCCTATTTTATTTCCAAGTCGATCATATCGTCTTACTCGGAAAACCTGCTCAGTTCTTCGATCGAAAACCAGTCGAACGAGATCGAGGCATGGTTAAATGAAAACCTGTCTTCTTTCCAGGTAGCCAAAAAGACGATTGAACAGACCAAACCGGATGATGCCGCCTTAAAGCAGATCTTAAACGGCTACTGCGGCTTTAACGATAATTACCCGGACGGTCTTTATATTGCAGATGAAAACGGTACACTCATCACGGCGGACGATTCTTCCAAGAAGGACAGCGATCCAACTTCTTCCGTGTGGTATAAAGACGGTCTGACCCGTGTCAACATGAGATTTACCGATGCCTATACCAACGAAGACGGGGATGCCGTCATCAGTGCTTCTGGTATTTTAAATGACGGTTCCGATACCTTAAAGGTAATTTCCGCGGATCTGTCTTTGGACCGCATCAGTATCATCGTAAACAGCTTCATCGAAATGGATGATGCCCAGGCGTTTCTCGTGAATCCGAAAGACGGCTCCATCCTCGCGCACCGCGACAGCTCGATGATCTCAACCAGACTGAGTGATTCCGGCGATGCCTTTTTAAAGGATGTCGGAGCCAAAGTCGCTGACGGCGATTACTCTCTGACAAACATTGACGGAAACATGACCGCGTTCTCGGAGATTTCCGGTACGGACTGGATCCTTGTTTCCTATATTCCGACTTCTATTATTTATAAGGATGTCAACAAAGTGCGGACTGACATGATCTTAGTAGGTCTGATCTCCGTTCTGATCCTCGCTGTTTTGATCGAACGTGTCATCCACTTTACGATCCGCCCGATCAAGGAGCTTACTTCCATCATCACTTCGATGACGGACGGCGATTTCACCGTGGAAGTAAAGGCAAAGAGCAATGACGAGATCGGTCGTATGGGATGCGGTGTGGAAAAATTCGTTTCCACCATGCGCGGTATGATCGCATCTATTTACAGTGTATCTGACAAACTGCACTCCCAGGCGGACAACAGCAACACGGTCTCCGACCAGATGCTTGACGCTTCCACCACACAGAGTCAGTCCATGAAGGAGTTAAACAGCACCGTGGAGCAGCTTTCTCTTTCTGTCAATGATATCGCCCAGAACGCAACCACTCTTGCGATGGTCGTTGCCGATACCAGAAAGGACAGCGAAGAAGTGGATGACAAGATGAAAGAGACCGTCACCATTTCCCGCCAGGGCAAATCCGATATGCAGCGTGTCGGCGCGGCAATGACCGACATCAACGACTCCGTGCTCCACTTACAGGAAGCGATCGACAAGGTCGGAAAAGCTTCCAGCGAGATCACAAACATTACCAACGTGATCGCGGGAATCGCCGATCAGACCAACCTGCTCTCCTTAAACGCTTCGATCGAAGCTGCCAGAGCCGGAGAAGCCGGCAAGGGATTCGCAGTTGTTGCCGGTGAGATTGGACAGCTCGCGCAGACCAGTGCCGATTCGGTACGCGATATTGAAAATCTGATCCACGAGATTAACGATCTGGTAAAAGACGCAGTATCCCAGGCGGACGACAGCGCAGGCAATATCAACGAAAGCAGCCGTCTCGTTGAGGATGCGTTAAAGACCTTTGACGCGATCTTCAACAACATCGACGCAGTCAGCGGTCTGGTTCAGCAGGTCATTGAAAAAGTCGAAAAAGTAGATGATGTTGCGAGCAACGTAGCCGCAATTTCTGAGGAACAGGCTGCAAGCTCCGAAGAGATCCTTGCGACCTCCGATACCATGGTAGAACAGGCAAACCACATCACAGACAACAGCAAGACCGTTGCGAACGACGCGAGAGAACTGACAGAATCTGCTCAGGAACTGGCGGATCAGGTCAGCATGTTCAAAATTTCGAAGGGAGCGAACGAATCATGAAAAAGAAACTTGGAATTCTGATGGCTGCCGTCATCTTTGCACTGACAGCCTTTGCCGGATGCGGAAACAGCTCGTCTGCTTCTTCCGGAAACAACGGCATTAAGATATTACTTTCGTTAAATGAGATGGATGATTTCCGCCAGACACTCGTGGATGGCGCGACCGCCGCAGCTGCCGAACAGGGCATTCAGCTGGATGTAAAGGATGCGGAGGGCTCGATTGAAAATCAGTCCGCTTTTATCAAATCAGCAGAATCCGATGGCTATGACGCCATCATCTGCAGCCCGGTATCCATCGATACCGTAGTCGCTTTAAAGGCAAACGCGGGTAACCTGCCGATTGTATTCATCAACAGCTGCCCGGACGAAAAATACCTCGAAGCAGACAAATATATCTATGTCGGCTCCGATGAAAAAGTTGCCGGTCAGTATCAGGCAGAATATGTACTGGATGCGCTTTCTGACAAGAGCGAACTCAATGTCGTTATCTTAAAAGGGCCAAAAGCACATTCCGCTACGATCGGCCGTACCAAAGGTGCCAAGGAAACCTTGGAGGCAAGCGGCAAAACGATCAACTATGTATTTGATGACTATGCAAACTGGGATCAGGACACCGCAGCGGATCTTTTTAAAGTTTTCCTGAACACCGGTGTTACCCCGGACTGTGTCATCTGCAACAACGACTCTATGGCTCTCGGTATCATTGACGCCTGCAAAGAGGAAAACATCGACCTTGACAAGCTTCCGGTTCTCGGCATTGACGCCACCGCAAACGGCTGTGAAGCGATCGAGAACGGCGATATGGCATTCACCGTTTACCAGTCCGGAAAAGGACAGGGTACTGCCGCCGTTGAGGCTGCTGCTCATCTTGCCAAGGGAGAATCCACAGGCTCCATGGACGGCGTGACCGATGACGGAAAATACGTCTGGGTACCGTTTGAAAAAGTAGATAAGAGCAACGTTTCCGATTACAAATAAGTATCCATGCAAATAAAAACAGAAAGAGGACTGCCAGATGTGCAGTCCCCTTTTTTATTCCGTTCATTCTCTTTTTCCGTTCTTTTTTCGATGGTCTTTATCGTTATGCCTCTACAAAGTGAAGCAGTCTGCCCTTGTAATCCCCCCACAGATTTTCCACGCGGATTCCCGCATTCATCAGGGTATCACCAAGGTAAACCCGTTCATTCTCTGCGCCTTCCAACTTATAGCGCTTTTCCGGATCAAGTCCTTTCAGGCAAATCGTTCTGCTGTGGTAATTCGGACGGTTCAGGACCTGGACATAGGTAACAAGCGCTTCTGATTTATCCTTTGCAACCACTTCATAGCAGTCAAAGTAATGATTCTCATGGTAAGACGCGATGCGGTAGTAATCGCCCTCACGCACCAGATCGTTGTAGGTATGATACATCTTTACCTGTTCCGGGATCATCTTTCTGTCTTCCTCGGAGATCTTTGTGATATCAAGTTCGTAACCAAATGTACCAGCCAGTGCCACATAGCCTCTGGTCTCAAACGGTGTGCTTCTGCCAACGGTGTGGTTCGGGCAGTCAGATACATGCGCGCCCATCGTGGAGAGCGGATATACGAGTGCCGTACCTTCCTGGATCTTTAATCGCTCTACCGCATCGGTATCATCCGAGCACCAGATCTGCGGGCTGTAATATAACATACCCGGATCAAAACGCGCTCCGCCGCCGGAGCAGTTCTCCAAAAGCAGATGCGGGAATTCCTGCATCAGGCGCTCCTGTAATTCGTAAACCGCAAGCACATAACGGTGATAGATCTCGCCCTGACGGTCTGCCGGCAGTTCGAAGCTTCCGATATCGGTAAGCTGGCGGTTCATATCCCACTTTACATACTCGATGTTTGCGCTGCGTAAGATCTTCGCAATGCTCTCATAAGTGTGCTCTCTGACATCTTCTCTGGTCAGATCCAGCACATACTGGTTACGGCAGAGAGATCCGACACGTCCCGGGATCTGAAGTGCCCAGTCCGGATGCTCTTTGTAGAGATTGGAATCCGGCGAGATCATCTCAGGCTCAAACCAGATACCGAATTTCAGACCGAGCTTATTCACCTCGTCTACGAGTGCCTTTAAGCCTCCGGTGATCTTTGTCTCGTTGACTTCCCAGTCACCAAGACTGGTATTGTCGTCGTTGCGGTGGCCAAACCAGCCATCATCCATAACTAACATCTCGATGCCGTGCTCTGCCGCTGTCTTTGCGATCGCAAGCAGTTTTTCGGTATTGAAATCGAAGTAAGTCGCTTCCCAGTTGTTGATGAGGATCGGGCGCTTCTTGTTCTTATACTCACTGCGGATCAGATGGTTGCGGTACAACTCATGATAGTTGTGTGTCATGCCGTCCAGACCGTCCCCGGTATAGACCATGACAACTTCCGGTGTCTGGAATTCTGCGTTCTGCTCCAGTTTCCAGCAGAAGTTCTCCGGATGGATTCCCATCACTGCACGCACCATTTCGAACTGGTTTAATTCCACCTGTCCGATGAAGTTTCCGGAATATACAAAATGGAATCCGTAGACACTGCCGCTCTCCTGCGTTGCGTTCTTCTGTTTCAGCGCCATAAACGGATGATCCTGATGACTGGATTCTCCACGGAAAGATTCCACACCCTGATAGCCATGTCCGACCTTACGGTACTCGATCATACGCTCTCTTGCCCAGGAACCGTGCATCGTAAGCAGTTCAAAATCCTGATTGTTCATATCGACACAGCAGGAAAGCGCTTTGGTCAGATAAACTGCCTCACTGCCCTTGTTGATGATCTTTACGCTTCTTGCAATGACATCTACATCTTTAAACGCGGAGTAGATCAAAACGACCTGAAGTCCAAGTACCTTATCTTCGCAGAGAAGCTCTAAGGTATCACATTCCCCTTCCTTCGCGAAGGTCGCCGGAAGTCCGGAAAGCTTCGGTTTTCCGGCATAGATCCTGTGTGATACATAAGACAGGGATACTGCGTTGTGTCCGCCCGCTGTCCGTACCTCAAAACAGCTTCCACGGTAATCCCCAAGTCCGCTGCACGGATACTCCATCGGAAAACTGTCCAGGAAAGACACACGGTCTCTGTTGTTCTTTGACGGAACAAACGGTGCTTCCTCCGTTCCCATCAGATAACCGACATTGTGATCCTTTAATTTTTTTCCGTAATACACATGTCCGACAAAATTTTCTTCGTCCACGATACCGATGATATAACTCGTATTCGGTGTGTCCAGTTTGAAAATGCGCTCTTTTTCATGGTAAACAACTGCCATTTCCTTCTCCTCCTTATTTCCGCTTTTTCAGTGTTACTAACATAGCACAGGTTTTTGCTTTCGTATACTTAATTTTTGCTTATAATTTTCTCACTTTTTGCGATAAAACTGCTTAAATTAACTTAAACATACAGAAACGCAAACGGTGCGGACGCATCCATCTGTAAAAACTGCATTAAAAGGTACGCGGCACGCAGGCAGACCCGCTCTTCCCTAAGGATCCGTCTCGCCTCTTTTTTGTCTACAAATATCACTTCAAGCGTCTCCGTATCTTCTCTCTGCGTGTCAGCCACGGTTCCGGAAGCATAGCCAAATACCGATGCATCCGTCTCATCGGTAAAGCCGGGTCCGATGAAAAACGGGTTGCGCAGACTGTCATTTCCACCCTCATAGACCGTAAAGTCGAGCCCGGTCTCCTCTTTCATCTCGCGCACCGCTGTCATTTCCTTCGTCTCTCCCGGATCGATACATCCGGCAGGAAATTCATAGATATACGCATCAAGCGGATAGCGGTACTGCCGGATCATCACAACCTTGTCCGGCTCATCTTTTAAGACCGGATAGATGACGATCCCCTCTGGTCTTACTTCCTTTGTCTTTATCTTGATGTTATCCGCGTCGTTGCGCGACGCAAAATAGTAATCAAACGGCTGTCCGCTCGCGGAACGCGCGTCAATGTGATAAAGATTGAGGAAACGGTTATCCGTCAGTTTTTCTACTCCCATACATTTTTTTACTTCATTTCCCATATGCCTCTCCTTTCCCGGTATTTCTTATTGAAAACCGCGCATCAGATCACTCATGTCTGACATTTGCGGCATAATGCCCAGCATAAAGATACACGCGATAAACGAGATCACGATCGCCGCGCCCGAGGTTATAAATGCCGCGATCAGGATTCCGTTTTTCTTGCGGATCTCTTTCCATGCGGTATAGGATCCGAGCAATCCAACGACACCAAACGCGAGACCATATCCGGCGCATCCCATCATGATCCCGATCATTCCGAGGATCAGTGACACGATCGCTGTATGCTCACATGATTTCTGCGACGGGATCACAACAATCCCGTTTCTCTTATCCTCCAGCTCCTGAAGCTTGCTTTTCCGGAAAAGGACAAGTGTCGGGATCAAAAAGATCGGAACCGTGATAAAATTGAGCCACGACAGCTGGTTGATACTGTCGATCGCATCGCCCATTCCATAAATGCCGCTCGAAAGCATTGACGCGAAATCCGTAAGCGCATGTGCCACGATCACGATCCAGATATTTCCGCTCCGCAGATAGATCGCCGCGAGCAGTCCGCCTAAAACTGCCGCCTGGATCGCCTGCACCAGCGCACTTGCCACCGAAACACCGGAAAAGATATTTGTCAGATGCACCGCGCCGAAGATCACACTGCTAAGCACTGTCGCCGTGACGATCCCCTTTTTGCTGTTCCCGAATTTATCTAAAAACAGGTTTAAGATAATCCCACGGAATACCAGCTCTTCATTAAATCCGATCAAAAACATCGCAACCGCAAATAAAAAGATCTGTACCGCCGGCTGTACCTGTCCGTCTCCTGACATACTCTGGATATAAAACTGTCCGATGATCTCATAAATGCAGTACGCAGTCATAAAGCCGCCAATATAAAATCCGGTCAGAAGGCCTTCACCCATTTTGGCAAATACTCCGATATAGCCAAGCGCGAGCAGCACGATCAGAATATAAACGCTCGCTGTAAGCTCTGAGACCACTGTCATTCCGTAGCCCGGCAGTATCATAAAACAGCTTGCGAGGAAGGTCGCCCCATCCATAACAAGCAGAAATCCAGCTGCGATCGCCACTCCCAGAATGAACATAAGCACCGGATTCCAGTTCTTTCTTTTCTCCCGCATAGTTTCTCCTTTTCTCTTCTGAAAAACAGAGGCTGCCGCCAAGTATTTCTACTTACGCAGCAGCCCTCTCCCTGTTATTTCGTTCTGTTCTCTGTCTTTATTCTGCTTTTGCAGCTTTTAACATATCTTCTCTTACCGCTTCTAATTTCTTTTCTGCGTCTGCAAGAGATGTTCCCTTAACACCAAAGTAGAATTTGATCTTCGGTTCTGTACCGGACGGTCTTACGCAGCACCATGCGTTGTCGGTCAGTTCATAGTACAGTACGTTGGAAGTCGGAAGTCCGGTCTTTGTAACCTCTCCGGTCGCAAGATCTTTTCTGGTGTCTTCCTTGTAGTCGCGTACGGCAACAACCTTGTATCCGCCAAGTTCTTTCGGAGGATTGTTTCTCATATCGGTCATGATATTCTGGATCTGTTCTGCTCCATCGATACCCTTTAAGGTAAGTGTCTCAAGACCTTCCTTGAAGTAACCGTATTTCTCGTACATATCTACCATTGCATCCCAGAGTGTCTTACCCTGTGATTTGTAGTAAGAAGCAACTTCGCAGAGCATCATAACTGCAACGCAGGCATCTTTGTCTCTTGCGTATGTTCCGGCAAGGCAGCCATAGCTTTCTTCCAGACCAAATACATAGTTGTATGTATGATTTTTCTCGAAAAGGCGGATCTGCTCTCCGATATATTTAAATCCGGTCAGTACCTCGATCAGTTTTACGCCGTAATCCGCAGCGATCACCTTTGCCATATCTGTGGTAACGATGGTCTCTACCAGTGCAGGATTCTCCGGCATGGTTCCGGTTGCTTTGCGCTCACGAAGAATGTACTCCGCGATCAGCATTCCGGACATATTTCCGGTAAAGCTTACATATTCTCCGGTCTTTGTATCCTTGCAGTATACACCAAGACGGTCAGCATCCGGGTCAGTTGCAAGCACGATATCCGCGTCTTCCTTCTTTGCAAGTGCAAGTGCGAGTTCCCATGCAGCCGGGCTTTCCGGGTTCGGATAAGAAACGGTCGGGAAATTGCCGTCCGGTTTTTCCTGTTCCGGTACTACGATGACTTTCTCAAAGCCAAGCTCTTTTAACACACGGCGTACCGGCAGATTTCCGGTTCCATGAAGCGGTGTGTAAACGATCTTGATGTCTTTTGCCATCTTTTTGATGATGTCCGGATGGATACTCTGTTTCTTTAACTGTTCCATGTACTTGTCATCGATGTCTTCGCCGATCACATTGTAAAGACCTGCTTTTACAGCTTCGTCTTTGTCCATGGTCTTAACTGCGGAAAACTCGGTTACTTTCGCAACTTCCGCAAGGATGTTCTTGTCGTGAGGCGGTGTGATCTGTGCGCCGTCCTCCCAGTATACTTTATATCCGTTGTATTCTCTTGGGTTGTGGCTCGCTGTGATTACAATACCGGAAATGCAGTGAAGTTCACGCACGGAGAAGGATAATTCCGGTGTCGGACGAAGGCTCGGGAAAACGTATGCCTTGATTCCGTTTGCGTTCAGGCAAAGTGCTGCCTCATCTGCGAATTCTTTGGACATGATACGGGAATCGTATGCGATCGCAACGCCCTTGCTCTGTCCGTTCTGGGAAATAATGTAATTTGCGAGTCCCTGTGTTGCCTGACGTACCGTATAAATATTCATACGGTTTGTACCTGCGCCAATGACACCACGCAAACCACCGGTACCGAACTCTAACTGACGGTAAAAGCGGTCCTCGATCTCTGCTTTATCATCTTTAATGGCAAGAAGTTCCTTTTTGGTCTCATCATCAAAATAAGGATCTGTACACCACTGTTCATACACTTTCATGTAATCCATAATCAATTTTTCCTCTCTTTCTCATCCACATATATAGCTTATTATAGCACTTGCCTGTTTTCATTTCTACCACAAAATGAACTATCGATATTATTTTCTCGTCTCATAAAAATTCCGTACCACTTTTTCTGCCGGTTTTTCATAGAGTTCATATCCTTTTTCCTGCTGTGCCCGGGCGCACTCCGGCAGGCACCAGTTCCACGACCAGAGCCCGAACCCGGACACCCAGTCTCTCTTTTCGCATGCCGCGAACATGGCGCGGTAAAAGTCCGCCTGCTCCTCGAGTGCCAGACCGCCACGCACCGTCCAGTCGTTCGGAACCGCAGCGGAACCCTCCGTTGACATGCAGCCAGCCTCCGCGAAGAAGAACGGCCGGTCAAATTTCTTTACGACTGCCTCGATCCGGTCAAGCTGGTTTTCCCAGTTATCCGCCGGATAATAGCCGCTTGAGGAGATCACATCCACCGCATCCCACCAGTTCACATGTCCTTCCTGATACTTGTCGGTATTATAGGACACCGGTCCGTGAAATACTTCTCTGATGTCCGCGATCAGTTTTCTCCACTCTTTTTCACGGATCTCTGTCATGACCATCTCACAGCCCGCAATAAAAAGCTCGCAGCCTTCTTCCTCCGCGATCTTTGCGTAATGCAGCTGAAATGCGGTGTAGGACGCAAACCAGTTGCCCCACTTCGGTTCACACGGCACATCCACATCAAAAAAGTGGATATGTCCGCGCCAGGTTCCGTCCGCACAGTTCACGGTCGGCTTTAACGCCACGCGAAGCCCGAGGCTTTTTGCCTGACGGATCGTATCGATGAGCTCTGCGTCTGTCATCGTTCTCTCTGACCGGAAATCGATCTCCTCCGAGATCGGCGTCGCCTGCACTGCTCCCGGCGCGAGGATCACGAAATCCGCGCCCGTGCGCTCCTTCATCTTTACAAGACTCTCTTTTGCTTCTTCTGTTCCAAGGCATCCGCTCGGTACGAACGGTGCGAAGGTAACTCCCTTTATAAACTTCATCATTATATTCTCCTTTTTCAGCTATGATTCCTTCTGTTTCCAACAGAAAAACACCTATGTTTTCTTACATATAAATAACACAGGTGTTTTCCGTTCGTATACTTAGTTTTTGCTTTTGTGCTCCCTATTTTTTGCGGAGTGTTACCGCGTGACGTCATTGAGCCATTTTTTCTGGCGGTACCGGAAGAAACAGAACGGCAGTTTGATGATCTCGTCACTGAGCAGGATCACATAGACCGCCGTGACCGGCAGCTTTAACACAAATGCCGCGACCGCGCCCAAAAGGATGGAACAGCACCACATACTGGTCATATCGAGGATCATTCCGAATTTTGTATCGCCGCCCGACCGGAAGATCCCGACCACCATCGTAGAATTTAATGCCTGACCGATCACATAATAGGACATGATGATTAAAAAATTGCTCAGATACACCGCGCTCATCCCTTCAAATCCAAGGATTCCCACAATAAACGGCCGGATGAGCAGTACCACCAGTGAGCCCGCAACGCCGCAGACCACCGACAGCCAGATAAATTTTTTCGCGTAATCTTCCGCCAGTTCCTCCCGCTTTTCCCCGATCGCTTTTCCGATCAGGATCGCCGCCGCGTTTGAAACGCCAAAACCGACGACCATGGAGAGCTGTCTTATGACCTGCGCCACGGAATTTGCAGCGACCGCACTGCTGCCGAGCCGTCCCATGATCGCAGTATTTGCGGAGTAACCGACGCCCCAGAGCACCTCGTTGATGATGACCGGATACGCGTAATAAAAGAAATCCTTTGTAAGGATCTTATCCGGATGGAAGATCATGCCCGGATGTACCTGCACTTCCTTACAACGGTACCGGCTGTAAAAGATCACGATCACAAGCTCCAGGCATCTCGCGCTCAAGGTGCCGATTGCGGCTCCCCGCACGCCGAGTGCCGGCACGCCAAACAGTCCGTAGATAAAAATGGCGTTTACGATCACATTCAGTCCCAGCGAACTTGCATAGACCACGGTGGAGATCACGACTTTTTCCACACTCTTTAAGAGGTTTAAGTAGGTCATCGTGTATGCCGCGATCGGATAGGTAAACGCGAGGATCTGCATATATTTCACGCCTTCCGCCGCCACTTCGGGATCATTGGTATACACCGACATGATCTGCTCCGGGAAAAAAAGCGACAGAACCATAAAGAGCACGGCAACGATCTCGGTAAAAAGGATCGCGATCCCCATGATCTTTTCGATCGCCTTTGTGTCACGTTTTCCCCAGTACTGCGCCACGAGCACGGAGCCTCCGGATGCCGCGCCAAATAAAAACAGGCTTAGGATCCAGAATACCTGACCGCCCAGCGAACAGCCGGAAAGCACCTTTTCTCCCACTGCGCCGAGCATCATAACGTCCGTTGCGGACACCCCGACATTGATCAGATTCTGAAGTGCCATCGGCAGAACCAGGATCAGCACTTTTTTGTAAAAATTATCTCTTTCCTTTTCCATCTTTACCCCTTTCTTCTTTTGTATCTCACCATAATATAAAAATCTGCCCTGTACGCATCCGTACAGGGCATGGCATATGTCTGCATCTATATGATCATCTTTATCGTTCCAGTTTTCTGCCAAGGATATAACCACCGCACCAGATCGCTCCCGCCGCGGTTGCAGCCATCACACATTTGATCGCTGCCTTTATCAGATATGAAACAGTCAGAGTTCCAGCGAGATAGGCTTCGTAAGTTCCAAAGATCGACTTTGCGAACATGATCCATCCGCCAACATAGATTGCAAATACCGAGCCAAGCAGTGTACACAGCGTAAACACGATCTTGTTATACATTCTCCATGTCTCTTCGTGCCGTTTTAACTGTTCTTTCTGCTGTCTGATCTTTTCCTTCTGCTTTTCAATGATCGACTCGCTTCCTGTCATTGTATTTTCCTGCAGCTCTTCTCTCATTATCTTCGCGCTCCAGACGGTTTTCGTGCTTTATTTTCGAGTGACAAAGCACATTATAATAAAAACTTTTTCCAATGTCAATTCCCATCTATACCGCAAACTGACTGTTATAAAGCTTCGCGTAAAATCCGCCTTTTTCAAGCAGTTCTTTGTGATTTCCCTGCTCAATGATATTTCCGTCACGCATGACCAAAATGACATCCGCTTCCCGGATCGTGGAAAGCCGGTGCGCAACGATAAAACTCGTGCGTCCCTTCATCATCGTCGCAAACGCGTTCTGGATCTTTAACTCCGTACGCGTATCGATGGATGATGTCGCCTCGTCCAAGATCAGCATCGGCGGCAGGCAGAGCATTACACGCGTGATACACAAAAGCTGCTTCTGCCCCTGGGAAAGATTTCCACCGTCCTCGGTGATAAAAGTGTCATAGCCGTTCGGCAGACGCTTGATAAAGTTGTGCGCATGGGACGCTTTCGCTGCAGCGATCACTTCCTCGTCCGTTGCGTCCGGTTTTCCCATCACGATATTTTCGCGGATCGTACCCGTCTTTAACCAGGTCTCCTGCAGCACCATTCCATAACCGGCGCGCAGGCTCTCTCTCGTCACATCCCGGATATCTTCTCCCATGACACGGATCGCGCCGTCATTGACATCATAGAAGCGCATCAGCAGATTGATGATGGTCGTCTTGCCACAGCCGGTCGGTCCTACGATCGCGACACGCTGTCCCGGCTTTACGGAAAGATTAAAATCCTCGATCAGCTTTTTGTCCGGGTCATACGAAAAATAGACATGGGACAGATCCACCGTTCCGTCTACATCCTTTAAGGAAACCGCATGTTCCGCTTCCGGTATCTGCGGCTCCTCCTCGATCAGCTCAAAGATACGTCCGGCGCAGGCGATTGCGTTCTGCAATTCCGTTACGACACCGGAAATTTCATTGAACGGCTTGGTGTACTGATTGGCGTAGCTTAAGAAACAGGAGAGCTGGCCGACGCTCAGTCTTCCGTTGATCGCGGAGATCGCGCCCGTGATTCCGACCCCGGTGTATACCAGGCTGTTGATAAAACGTGTCGACGGATTCGTGATCGAGGAAAAGAAAATCGCGCGGAGAGAATACTTCTGCAGTCTTCCGTTGATCTCATCAAACTGCTCTAAAGTCTCATCCTCCTGCCCGAATGCCTGCACGACCTTCTGGTTTCCAATCATCTCATCAATGAGCGCCGTCTGTTCCCCTCTGGTCACCGACTGAAGCTGGAACATGGAATAGGTTCTTTTCGCGATAAATCCTGCCACAAGGAAGGACACAGGTGTGATCAGCACTACCACAAGCGTGATCTTTACGTTGACGCTCAACATGAAGATCAGGGTTCCGAGAATCGTGATCACACCTGTAAAAAGCTGTGTAAATCCCATCAGAAGTCCGTCCGCGAACTGATCCACATCAGCGATAACACGACTCACCACCTCGCCATAGGAATGAGCATCAATATATTTTAGCGGCAGGATCTCGATCTTATCAAACGCGTCCTTCCGCACATCCCGCACGATATTGTAGGTCATCTTATTGTTCAGGTCATTCATGACCCACTGCGCGACCGCCGTAACCGCGATCACAACAATCATCCGCTCCAAGATCGGCATCAGTCCCGCAAAATCTACCCTGCCTTTCGCGATGATATGATCCACCGCGTCTCCGGTCAGGATCGGAATATAAAGTGTGGATATCACGGTCACTGCTGCGAGAAGGATGGAGCAGATCAGATAGATCCGATACTTTTTCAGATACTTCATGACTTTTTTTAAGGTTGCCCACTGGCTGTCATCCATTTTTCTAAGCATCACGTTTCTCCTCCTTTTCAAACTGGGAATAATAGATCTCCTGATAAACTTCACAGTTTTTCAGCAGTTCCTCATGCGTACCGATACCGGCGATCGCACCGTCATCCAAAACAACGATCTCATCCGCGTAAAGGATCGAGGACGCGCGCTGCGTCACGATAAATACCGTCGGTCTTTCTTTCATCTCACGGATGGCTTTGCGGAGCGCCGCATCTGTCGCAAAGTCAAGTGCGGACGCGCTGTCATCTAAAATCAGGATTTCCGGCTTTTTCATCAGCGCTCTTGCGATCGTAAGACGCTGTTTCTGTCCACCGGAAAGATTTCTTCCGCCCTGTTCGATCTCCGCATCCAGTCCGCCATCTTTTTTCTCTACAAATTCTTTGGACTGGGAAATGGTGAGTGCTTCCCACATCTCCGCCTCGGTCGCGTCCCGTTTGCCCCATCTTAAATTCTCACGGATCGTTCCCTTAAACAGCACCGCTTTTTGCATAACGATACCGACTTTGTCGCGAATTTCTTCTTTTGTATATGTTTTTACATCCTTTCCATCAACAAGTACACTTCCTCTGGTCGCATCATAGAAACGCGGGATCAGGTGTACCAGACTGGTCTTTCCGGATCCGGTTCCGCCAATGACTCCGATTGTCTGTCCTTTTTTCACGGAAAAATCGATGTCGCATAGGGATTCCGCACCGGCTCCCGCATAGCTTAATCCGACATTTTTAAATTCCACTGCAAGCTCGCCTTCCATGCTTCCTGCCGCATGTTCCGGGAACTCCATCGTAGACTCCATATCCAGCACGCCGGCGATACGGTTCATGCAGGCTCCCGCCTTTGTCAGTGTCACGATCAGATTTGCGAGTTTGATGAGTTCGACTAAGATCTGTGACATATAATTGACAAGCGCAACGACTTCACCCTGTGTGATCACGCCAGTATCCACCCGGACCGCCCCGGTGTAGATCAGAACTACCGTCGCCACATTGATGATAATGTAAGTCACCGGGTTCATCAGTGCGGAAATCTTCCCGACAAACAGCTGTGCCGCCGTAAGTCCCTCGTTCCGCTCCCTGAAATTTTCGATTTCAGAATGTTCTTTATTAAACGCGCGGATCACACGCGCTCCGGTCAGATTTTCTCTCGTGATCCCGAGCACCGCATCCAGTTTTTCCTGGACTCTCTTATAAAGCGGCATGGATATCGCCATAATGCCGAATACCACGACCGCCAGCACCGGGATCGTCACCACGAAGATCATCGCCGCTTTCCAGTCGATCGTAAACGCCATGACCATTGCGCCAAAGACGATAAACGGGGAGCGGAGGAACAGACGCAAAAACATATTGACGCCGTTCTGTGCCTGATTGACATCACTGGTCATACGGGTGATGAGCGTTGAGGTTCCCACCGTATCCATCTCCGTAAAGGAAAGGCTCTGGATGTGGGAAAACAGCGCGTGACGCAGTCCGGTGGAAAATCCGACCGCCGCCTTTGCCGCGAAATACTGCGCCGTGATCGAGCAGACCAGACCGACGATACCGAGTGTGATCAAAATCAGACACATCCGGATGACATATCCCTTGTCACCGTTTCCGATACCGGTGTCGATCACTGCCGCCATGACGAGCGGCACAAAAAGTTCAAACGTCGCTTCAAGCATTTTAAAAAGCGGCGCGCAGATACATTCTTTTTTGTATCCTTTTAAATAGGCTAATACTTTTTTCACAATAACCTCCTGCTTTTTTATTCTTCCATATTTGAAAACAATTTAGTCTCTTGTCGCTGCTGCTATTATAGCATATAATAATCCATATCAATAATATTTCATTTGTATATGTATTATAGTTTTTATATATGGGTTGGTGATCGCATGGATTTGAAACAATTACAGTATTTTGCCACAGTCGCAAAAGAAGGAAATATCTCCAAAGCCGCAAAGGCGCTGCATATCTCACAGCCGCCGCTCAGTATCCAGTTAAAGCATTTAGAGGAAGAGCTTGGCTGCGTGCTGTTCGAGCGTGGCGCGAGGGAGGTTGAACTGACAGAGGCCGGGCTGCTTTTATACAACCGCGCGCTCTCCCTGCTTGAACTTTCCGCGATCACCGTACAGGAGATCTCCGATCTGAAAAATCAGACCGCCGGTACGCTGCGGCTCGGCGCGGTGTCCTCGGTCGGCAGCACTCTGTTAAATGCGTGGATCGTCGATCTGAACAAAGAATACCCGGATATCCACTATGAGATCTTTGAAGGGAACACTTATGAACAGATCGAGCAGTTAAAAAACCACACGATTGAACTCGCGATCGTGCGCTCCCCGTTTTCCACGAACGATATGCACGTCATCCCGCTGCGCACAGAACCCATGATGGCAGTTGGAAATGAACGCTTTTTTTCATCTTCTTCGGACGAGATCCCGCTGTCCGCGCTTGCAGACAAGCCTCTCATCCTGTACCGCCGCTGGGAGGATATGATCCTCTCTGCGTTTTCCAAGCAGCAGCTCTCCTGTCAGATCTTCTGCAAAAACGAGGACGCAAGGACGACGCTGCACTGGGCGGACGCCGGGCTTGGGATCGGCATTGTCCCGAGATCCGCCGTCTCCCTGATCCGAAAACCGGACACTGTCTGCAAAAAAATAGCAGACGCGGAACTTGCATCCCGCATCTGCCTTGTATACCACGAAAATCATTATCTCTCCGCGCTTGCGAAGCTCTTTTTAAATTACCTCACCACGCATCACTGCGAAGACTGATCCTGTTTTTTAATTTACGCCCGCTTCACACCGCAGATCTCATCGATCTTTTGCAGTTCCTCGTTCGTAAAGCCCGGCGCGCCGATGATCTTTAAGTTGTCCAGGATCTGCGCCGGTCTGGATGCTCCGATCAGCACCGAAGTCACCTCGCCATCTTTTAAGATCCAGCTCAGTGCCATCTGCGCCAGACTCTGTCCACGCGCAAGTGCCATGTCATTTAACGCCCGAATCTGCGCAAGCCGCTCCTCGGTCAGATCCGTCGCATGCAAAAATCTTCCATCCCTGCGGATACGGCTGTCCTCCGGGATCCCGTGCAGATATTTGTCGGTCAACATACCCTGTGCAAGCGGCGAAAACGAGATGATCCCTTTTCCTTCCCGCACAGCCGCGCGCTTTAACCCATTCTCCTCGATCGTACGGTTAAAGATGTTGTAGCTGTTCTGATTGATCACAAACGGACACTTCAGATCTTTTAAGATCGCGCATGCCCGTGTCATCGTCTCTCCATCATAATTGGAAAGCCCGACATAGAGTGCTTTTCCGCTCCGCACGATCTGGTCGAGCGCGAGCATCGTTTCTTCGAGCGGCGTATCCGGATCCATTCTGTGATGATAGAAAATGTCCACGTACTCGAGCCCCATCCGCTTCAGGCTCTGATCCAGACTCGCGATCAGATATTTTCTGCTGCCGTGATCCCCATACGGTCCCGGCCACATATCAAATCCCGCTTTGGTACTGATGATGAGTTCATCCCGGTAAGCCGAAAATTCTTCCTTTAAAATCTTTCCAAGATTTGTCTCCGCGCTTCCGTATTCCGGTCCGTAATTGTTCGCAAGGTCAAAATGCGTGATCCCGTTGTCAAATGCTGTAAAGCACATCTGCTTCATGTTGTCGTAATTGTCCCTTGTCCCGAAATTGTGCCAGAACCCGAGCGAAAGCACCGGAAGTAAAAGCCCGCTTTTTCCGGTGCGGTGATACTGCATCGTATCATATCTCGTTTCTGCTGCTGTGTATCCCATGTAAAATCCTCCTAATATATCATGTATTTTTGTTCCATTATTTCCTGATAAACTGCCTCAGGATATGATGCGCAACATCTCATCAAACCGGTTCTCCATCCGGTGATGCTCTGACGCCGCCGCATAACCGCAGTCCGCAATCTGCTGCATCGCCGCCTCATCCCCGATCAGTTCTTTTACCCGCTCCGGCAGCTTCATCAACTGATCCAGCTCAAAGAATACCAGTTCTCTGCCATCCGTAAATTCCTCTTTCATGTAGCCGGACGTGTCTGTCACAACCACTGCCCGTGCGAGCATCCCATTAAATACCCGGTCGTGGGATCCGTCCTTAAACCAGGTCATGGTGTTTAATACGATCTTCGCGTCCGTCATGAGTTTTGGGATCTCCTGTGCCGGAACCACCCCCCGGTAATCCAGGTTAGGATGAGCGATCCAGTCGCATACATCCCATCCCGCGCCGTAGAGTGTCACCTTTACGCCATTTTCCACCAGAAGTTTCACTGTCATTTCCCGGAAAAAGGATGTAATGTAGGAATCTAAGAAACGCAGTTTCCTTATGACTTCGCGTAAGGTCTCATCCGGGTAATGTATACCGATCCTATTTAGATATTCCTCGATCGCGGCTTCCGTCGTCTTCTTTGGATGATGCAAAAGATCGTCAAGCACCTCCCTGGTCAGCCGGTCTGCGTCAAAATCGGCAAATTCGTTCAGATCCGGCACCATATGACCGACCACCCCACGGGAAAGCCCTCCTGCATAGAGCACTTCTATGCCACGCTCCCGGATCGGCTTTTTCTCTCCGGGCAGCTCGATCCCCGCATGCGGCAGGAAATCCGCGCACGCGATCTCCGGGAAAAATCGCCGGATATAGTTCACATGATTGCGATCCGGGCAAAGCAATGCCGTCTGTTTTGCCGCATACCGGAAAATGCCGGAAAAATGAAACGGATGGTCCATCATAACATCAATATAGGGTACCGCAAAAGCATCCCAGATGTTTCCGATTCCATCCATTTCATAACGCAATCCCATATTTCCGAATCCGACCGCCGCCGTGACAGGCTCTTTCAAAAAGCGAAGCAGGTCCTCGCGCTCTTCTTTCTCCTGTTCCTCGCTGATATGCATACAGGAAGCATCTTCTCCCTGCGTCGTATGCAAAACAAACGAGTCGTAGCCACGCTCCCTGCAGATCCTTAACATCTCATCCGTATACAGGTCAAGCGTGGAATAAAGTCCCTTAAAAAAGATGAAACGGGGCATAGATCAGTCACCTCTCCTTTAGATCTGTCTGCCGCCTACGCCGGCGTTTTCTCCTCTTTTAACAGTTCCTTGATGTTATTCTGTTCATCGGTCTCAAGCAGCTCGTCCACATTCAAAAGCACGATCAGCTTTTTGTCATAATCCGCCACATTGGTCATGAATTTCTCACTGTTGCTGATCATCTGAGGCATCGGCTGTACATGGTCATTTCCCACTTCGAGGATCTCATCAACTTTGGTAACCTCGAAACCGATCGCCATGCCGTTCACATCCACGACAACGATGTTCTGGATATTCTCTCTCCGATAACCAAATTTCTCTGCAAGACTGTAGATTGGTATGATATTTCCGTGCAGATTCATAATCCCCTTTACACATGGCAACGTCTTCGGAATTCCTACTACCTGTACCCGTTCCTCTATGGACTGAACATGCTCGATCGGGATCCCGTATTTTACCTCACCAAGCATAAATGTTAATAACTGCATAGCAGTCCCTCCTTGTTCCTGCATTTCTGTTTCATTTCTATCTTTCTTTCCTACATAGTATCACGTTTTTGCGATGTTTTCTATAATGTTTTGCAATTTCGTAAAATAAAAAGTGCATGACTCTTTGTACCTAAAAGCCATGCACCTAAATATATGATATCTTTTATTCTTTTACTCCACCAAGAGTCACGCCTGCGATGATATATTTTGAAAGAAGAAGATACATAATAATGATCGGCACGATCGCTACCATGATCATCATATACACCTTTCCCATATCAAAATTCATATAATCCGCACCACGGAGTGTCGCGATCAGGATTGGAACTGTCATCTTGTCTTTGGACTGGATAATGAGCGCCGGAACGAAGTAATTGTTCCAGGAACCAACAAATGTAAAGATTGCCTGAACCGCAACTGCCGGTTTCATGATCGGCATTACGATCTTATTAAACGTCCGGAATTCCCCGGAACCATCTATTCGTGCCGCCTCAACCAGGGACAGTGGCAATGAGGACTGAAGATAACTATACATAAAGTAGAAAACTGCCGGTGAAGCGATCGATGGGATGATAAGCGGCCACAATGTATCGTACAGTCCCATCTTTGTCACTAAACGAAGGAATCCCATTGCCGTAACCTGTGTCGGCATAACCAGGATAGCCATAATAAATGTAAATGCCGCTTTTCTTGCCTTAAACTGGTATGCATACAGACCATATGCCGTTAACGATGAGAAGTAAGTACAAAGCGCTGCAGAGCAGATTGATACCAGCAAACTGTTGAAAATTCCGCGAAACATTGGGAAGCTTCCGTCATTTGCCACATTCTTTAAATTTTCAAGAAAATGTGTACCCGGAAGAGCGGAAAATCCTTTCTGCAGCTCTGCATGCGACCGTGTCGCGTTTATGATCAGTACATAAAAGAAAAACAGACAGAGGAACGTCAGAATGATAAGTACTGCATACGCAATAGCTGTACGCACAATTTTTCCATATTTTTTCATTATCTTTTCCCCTTTCTTCTTTCTTCCCTTGCTCTTTTTTTTGCTGCTGCCTTCGATCCATCCGGATCATTATCATTCGTCATTCTGTACACAATAAAGCACAGAATACCACTTATGATAAACAGATAAACAGACAACGCACCCGCCATTCCGTAATTCTTACTCTTCAAATGGCTGTTCAAAAACATGATCAGTGTCATGGAAGTACGATCCGGATTTCCCTGACCATTGGTCAGTATCTGCGGCACATCAAACATCTGCAGTCCGCCGATGATCGATGTGATCAGTGTATAGGCAAGGATTGGACGGATCATCGGTAATGTAATGTAAAAGAATCTCTGTATGCTGTTACATCCATCGAGGTCAGATGCTTCAAAAACATCCATACTGATTCCCATGATCGCCGCCATCAGCATGATGGTTGTATTGCCAAACCACATCAGGAAGTTCATTAACCCGATCAGGGATCTGGTGCCCAATACGGAACCCATAAAATCAATCGGACTTTTTGTAATTCCAATCGACATCAGAATCGAATTGATTGGGCCGTTTGTTGAAAACAGTGTAAAAAATAACAGCGCAAATGCGGACGCCATGATCAGGTTTGGGAGGTAAATAACCACCTTAAAAAACTGTTTTCCACGGATCTTCAAACGAACATCCGTAAACCAGGCTGCCAGGATCAGTGCTATCACAATCTGCGGAATAAATCCAATCAGCCACAGAATCAATGTATTCTCCCCGTATTTCACCATATCAGACTGAAGCAGACTGATATAATTTTCAAGTCCGATAAAATTAGGTCCTATTTCCTTGATTCCTGACCGGTAATATTCAAAAAAGCTGTATCGAACCGTATCGATCATTGGAATCAGTGAAAAAATAAAATATGTTATAAAAAAAGGAAGAATAAACAGATATCCCCATTTGGCATAACTAAGACTTTTCCGCCTTTTTTTCATGATATATCACCCTTTCCATTTCACATTTCGCAGCGGCGGAGCTTTATTTCTCCGCCCGCCGCCTGTATTTTACTTATTTTTTATTCCGGCCATTCAACCTGTGTGATATCCGGATAACGTTCTTTGATCGCAGTTTCAAAGTTTGCTTTTGCCTTGTCAAAATCGACTTCTCCCTGGAAGTAATCGCTAAAGGAGTTCTGGATCAGTTCCACACATCCCTGATCGTAAGCGGAGAGCGGAGCAATCTTGATATTTTCTGCAACCGGTGCGAAATACTGGAACGCATTCTGTCCACCAAGGAATTCTGATGAGAAGTTTGCGTCGTCCGTAGCTGCTTCCTGCATACCGCTCTTCGTATTGGTAAAATCAGAGTAGTCCTTTGAAATCTTTAACAGATTATCTTTGTCTGCAGTCATCGCAAGGATAATATCCTTTGCGTGTTCCGGATTATCGGTTCCAGTTGCCGCATGGATATAAGAACCACCCCAGTTATATTCCTGTGGCGGATTGGTAACTGCCCATGCTCCTGCATCGCCATCCCAGTTCGGATTTAACACGAAATCAATTCCCCATGCCGGTAAAAGGAACGCAAATACGTTTGACTGTGAACTCATCGCCTTGTTCCAGTCATCATTCCACTGTCCTTTTACGGTCGGATTCAGATAACCGGCATCTAACCATTCTTTGGAATTATCAATCCAGTTCATGATCTGAGGATCAACCTTTACGGTTGTATCTCCCGGCTGAACCCAGGATTCAGAAATGCTGTTTCCGTAAAGGCGGAAAGTATCCGCATAGGAAGCAAATGTATAATAACCTTTTGCCTTTAATTCTTCTGCTGTTGCCTTTAATGTATCCCAGTCTTTTACCTTTTCACCTACTGCTGCCGGATCATCGGTTCCAAATACATCCTGTGCAATATCACGGCGATATACCAAAAGTCCCGGGCAGCACTGCCAGGTAGATCCTCTCTGTACACCATCAGAATCCGATGCTGTCGTTCTGGTAAAATCATACTGGTCAGCCAGATCTTTATCTGGATCGATTCCAAGATCTTTAAGCGGCATTGCTACATCCGCATCCTTATCTGTATACTTGAATACATAGTCCGTCTCAGAAAGGAAAATATCTATCTTGTCATCCGCAGAAGCGTCTGCCTGTTTTAACAATGCCTCATCCAGCTTCTGTTGGTATACACCATCCTGATTTGGATTGATGATCCAGTGGATTTCTGTTCCGTCCTTTAATGTTGTTACGGTTCCATCTTTCGATGTTTCTTCCACTTCCGGATAAACGGCTTCCAGACGTTCACGAAATTCATCGTTCCAGGAATAGATATTGATAACCTTCCCTTCATCTCCGCCTGAAGCGGATGCTGTTTCTGTTCCCCCTGCACTGCTGTTGCCTGAGCTTGCGGTACTGCCACATCCAGCCAGTGTTCCTGCTGCCATCGTTAATGCTAACAGGCCTGTAATTACCTTCTTTTTCATGAAACAATTTCCTCCTTTTTTCAGATGCTTGTTGCATCTTGTCTTTGTTTAATGAAAATATAACACCTTCCGGGAAAACGATATATTATAATTCCAGACAAAATATCAAATTCATGTTCTTGATTTCATTTGCCAGACGAAAACTTTTGTGCCATAATAGTGAATATTAAAAGATTTACGGAGATATCAGATATGTCACTTTCCAAAGAATGGTATAACGCTGAGTTGAAAAACAGTGAATCCGAAACCAAACACCGCTCCCCCAATGTAGAGTATTCCTTTTACAATGCCGTCAAAACAGGCGATATGGATGCTGTTATAAAAAACTGTAATGAAGATGCCTTTCTCCATATGGAGGGCACCGGTGTTCTTTCCAGAAATTCGCTCACAAACCTGAAATATCATTTTGTTGTCACTGCTGCCCTGCTCACAAGATACTGCATCGACGGCGGACTCGAACCGGAACAGGCCTACCGTTTAAGCGATTTTTATATTTTAAAAATGGACGCCTGCACTTCAGTCCGTCAGGTTGCGGATCTGCACCACATTATGGCCAAAGATTTTACCGGAAAAATGATCCTGCAAAAAAAAAGTTCGATCCTTTCCAAACCAGTCATGCAGTGTGTTGATTATATTTACAGCCACATCAAAGAACGCATCACCATTGAATCGCTTGCGTCCTACACCGGGCTTTCCTCCAGCTACCTCTCCCGTGTCTTCAAGAAGAATCTCGGCGTATCGATCAGCGATTATATCCGTGAGAAAAAAATTGAGAAGGCAACGCATCTTTTGCGCTACTCGGACAAATCCGTGATTGAGATCGCAAATTATCTGGCGTTTTCCTCACAAAGTCATTTCATCCAGACTTTTGAAAGTTTTACCGGTCTCACGCCCAAAAAGTATCGCGACAAATATTATAAGGCCATGTGGTAATTTCTTATCACATGACCTTTTTCTTAACATTTCTCTAACAGCACCACGATCTGATGGATTTCGTCCTGCTTTAATGCGTTTATCTGCTTCTTTGCTAAAGATGCTTTTGTTTCATCCAACAGCGCAAGCCTGTTATCGTCGCACGCTGCTTTTTTGATCCGGTACGCTCCGGGTTCTGCCTTGTCCGGATTTTTGATCTGTATCTTGAATTTTCTTTTTCCAAATTCCAGATAAACGGATGCATTTCCTTTATCATCAAACTGTTCCGGCATAAGTGATGGATGAATGGTAAGATCACCCAGTTCACCTTTTACGCCAAACATTTCCGTGATCACCGTAAGCATATACCAGCTCGCCGCACCGGTAAGATATGCATACAGCCCCCTGCCCTGATTATCAAAATACTCGGGAATGCCCGGATACATTTTACTGTTTTCAAAGTTCTGTGCTGCTTCTAACAGTGTATTTAATGCTTTATATCCCTCTTTTGCAAATCCTCTCTGATATAAGGCATTCGCATACATGACCGTCATATGCGAGAATACCGCTCCATTTTCCTTTTCTCCATACGCAAAACCGAACATTCTTCCAAGGTCAAATTTTTCTTCCTTAAAATCCGTGTTCAGCCGGTATCCACCCGCTGATTTCTCATACAGATAATGATCTGCGCTTCTGCATATCTCTTTTATCTGTTTTGCATCCGCTGTTCCGCTCATGATCGCGAACACCTGTCCCGTCAGCATCATGCGGATCTGATCCTTCTGATATCTTTCCACTGCGTTTCCATGGTTATCGTAATATCCGTTGAACCAGCCCTCGCCTTCTTCACCTTTGATCCACTCATACGTCCTGATATGTTCCATCAGCCATTGTGCTTTCTCTTCCAGATTTCTGCTGATTTCTTCTATTTTTACTAAAATTGTCTTTCCACTGATATTATGAATACACTGATCACCATATTGTTTCAACAGATTTTGTTTTTTTTCCGGATCCTCAAACAGTGTGTTTCCTCCCGTCAGCAGGATCTGCATTTCTTCTGCAAGCTCCACCTTATTGTATCCGCATTTCTGCTCGAGATTTCTTAAATATTTTGCAATATCCTTCAGATTCCCGGCATATGCGCAGGTAAAGGCCACGCTCTCTCCGCGCTCCCACGCCATATCCAATGCATCGTTCCAGTCCGCTCCATGCAGGCGCATCTCATTGTGCTCTCCCACATCAAAAAATGCACATAAATTCTGCAGCAGAATATGTTCAAGCACGCTTCCAAAATAGATCTGACCGCTTTTTGTCCGCTGCTTATCGCCTTCTTCCGCTCTCCACTGCGTATCATGCGCTTCTCCGCGTTTTGCCTGAAGATCCTTAAAATACGGAACTTTTTCCAGCAAAACTTCGAGATCTCCGGTCTGGTCCATATAAAACTTTGTTGTAACAAACGGCCAGAACGCATGGTCCATCCAGACTCTTGTGATGTTATTTCTGTCCGCAACGAATTCACCCGGTCTGTTTCCTATGATCGTTGCATTGGTACCGTCCATACGCACACCACCGTAATTAGAAAGGATCATCTGCCTCACCAGTGACGGCTCCATGATCAGCAGTGCCAGACAGTCCTGCCACAAATCTCTCCATCCACGTCCGCCCTTGCCATAATCATGATACGGAAGGAACGAACAGCCATAAATCCTTCGTAAGATTGGCTGAAAACAGATCCATTTCAGATAGTGATCTTCTCTCTTATTTCCGGTTTCAAAGGAGACATTCACCTGCTTTCTCCAATATGTTTTCACTTCATCCAACGCCTGCATTCCTTTAGCCAGAGTCCGATACCTGGAGGCTGTTTTTTCAATCTGCTCTTTGGTCTGTGCAATTCCCGCCAGAACAATATAACTTCTGGATTCGCCCTTTTCCAAGACCGCTTTTGCAAAGCGGATTCCACCAACTGCCTCTTTTCCCTGGATCTTAACACCTGCCGGCTTTCCCGCCTTTTCTTTGCGCACTGCTTCCGGGATCAGAAAAGAACCACCTTCTCCGATGAATTCCTCTACCGTAGGATAAAAGGACTCCGGTGCCTCACCATTTTCTGTCCAGCCATATACAAAATAGGATGTCTCATTTTTCTGATGTCCACGCTCGTCAAAAGACAACACGGGGGTCACTGTAATTCCATGGGTACTGGTATAAATTCTGTGTAAAAGCGAAGTTACATGCCTGTGATCCCTGATGTTATCCGCGCTCCTTCCATAGATTGGGATTGCCGCAATCGGTGTCACTTCCATTTTCTCATCCCTATTATTGGTAAGCGTGACAAGCGTAACCTCTGCCGCCCCATCCACCGGAACAAATGTGGTCATTTTGGCTTCTATTCCATATTTTTTGGACTTTCTCACTAAAGTCTGCCACATAAATCCTGCTTCAAGGATGCTTTCATCCTGCTCCCTGGTAAAACGACTGCTTTCCTGTTCTGCCGAGTTGCCGCATACCGACCAGTAACCTTCCCCCTCGATCCGACACCAGAAATTTCTCGTATTCTTATTGTTGTGAAGATTCTCAGCACTGACCGGCTCTAACAGGAAATGGTTCTGATCCGTTTTACTGTCTCCTCCCCAGTTCGGGGTAATACTGGATTTGATCCCCTCTGTTCCCGCCATCGGAAGATACAGCCCACTGTAATTTTCCGGATCACGGATCACAAACGTTTCGCTTTCGTCTTTAAATTCTATCTGCCGCATACCACTTCTCCCTTCTTTTCCTATGACATAAACAATTCCACGGTAGTCTGTGCCGTCAGCTCCTGCTGCGGAATATAGTTTCCTTCCATCTTCTTTCCATTAACCAGAAGTTCTCTGCAGCCAGACTGTACATGGCCCGGATTTGATACTTTAATCTGCAGATGACATCCGCGAAAATCCTTTTCTATTTCAAATGATTCCCATGACTTCGGAACGGATGGTGAAACATGGATTCCATAAAAGTCCGGCCGCATGCCGAGTATACCTTCCACGCAGCCCACCATGACCGTTGACGCAGTTCCCGTCAGCCAGTGTACATGTGATTCTCCAAAATTCGGACTTGCTTTTCCTTCTGTAAACTGACCATAGCAGTACGGCTCTAACTTTCGGATCTCTGCACGGTCATTCTGTGCCGCCGGCGCATTCTCCATAAAATAGGTGAATGCCTTCTCCCCATTTCCTCTGAGTGCCTCCGCAAGAATCAGCCAGCCCTGTGACTGTGAAAAAATACCGGCATTTTCCTTACTTCCTGCGTTATAGATCACTGCAAGCGCACCGTCAAACGCATGCGCATGATAAGGCGGATCCATCAATATCGCACCGTATTCGGTATTCAGTCTTTCATATACCAGATCGAGGATCTGATTCGTCTGATCTTTGCTTGCAAGACCACTGATCACTGCCCAGCTCTGCGGATTAAGCCACATATTGGCTTCCGGATCACTGCGCCTTCCGATCATTTCTCCGGTCTCGGTATAGCCACGGATAAAACGGTCTTCATTCCAGCAATATTTCTGGATCAACGCCCCGAGTTCTTTCTGCTTTTCTTCCAGATAAGATTGATAAACGCTGTCCTCTTTATACTGCGCAAATTCCTTTAAAATCCGCATCGCATAGTAAAACTGCATTGCGACAAATGCCGATTCCCCATCTTTCCCAAGCCGCAGACAGTCATTCCAGTCTGCATACAATCCAGCCGGCATACCATGTTTTCCAAGATGATTCATGGAAAATGTGATCGCCTGTTTCAAATGTTCATATACCGTCGCTGTTCCCTTATTCGCATATGGAATTACTTCGTCTATGAATTTCAGATCTCCGGTTTCCGCAATATACTTATACACTGTCGGGAACAGCCACAATGCGTCATCTGCCCGATATTCCGGATGACCTGTTTCCTGCACATAAGACACATCATCCGGTGTATCCTCATGACCTGGATTATGCGTAAATTTGACAAGTGGAAGTCCTCCTCCATTATCTACCTGCGCAGAAAGCATAAAGCGGATCTTTTCTTTTGCCATTTCCGGCGCAAGATGTATCACACCCTGGATATCCTGAACAGTATCCCGGTATCCATATCCGTTCCGCAGCCCGCAATAGGTAAAGGATGCCGCACGCGACCAGATAAATGTCATAAAACAGTTATACGCATTCCATGTATTGATCATGGTATCAAATTCCTGACTCGGTGTCTTAATCTGAAAATGGGAAATTTTCTCATGCCAGTGGCAAATCAGTTCTTTTATTTCTTTTTCACATACTGCCGCCGGATCTTTATAGTCCGCTAAGATCTTTGCTGCCTCCGCATCCTCTTTCATTCCTGCTACAAATGCGATTTCTTTTGCTTCTCCCGGTTGTAATGTAAGCACTGTCGAAAGCGCTCCACATCCATTTCCATTGTAGTTTCCTTTATTTTCAAGCACTCCGCTTTCCACACCTGTCGGCCTGTCATATCCATGATATCTTCCAAGGAAGCCTTCTTTCTCGCCACTCCATGACTTCACTTCCGCTCCTGCCAGTCCGAAAAAACGACTGGATACGATCTTATGATCGACTTCTTTTCCTTCTTCGATCTGATCCAGATTTGCGTGTATCAGCTGCTGCACTCTGTCGCCACGAAATACAGTACGCGTAATAAACTGTGAGTACTGCAGATTCACCTGATCCTGCTCGTAATTACTGTGATTGGTAAATTCCGCATACCCGGTGATCGTAAGCTCCCTCTCCCGGTCAGAGTCGTTCTTCACACTCAGATTCCATACTTCGTAGGATCTGCCAAGCGGCACATAATATCTCACTTCTGATGTTATTCCACTGTACTGTGCTTTCATTTTCGTATACGCAGTTCCATGACGGCATTCACATTTGTACTCTTTTAAGTCCTTTCCTACCGGCTGCCAGGATGCCGACCAGTAATCCGCATTTTCATTATCACGAAGATATATATATCTTCCCGGCTGATCAAACTGATTGAACACATACCGCAAGATCCTTCCGTTCGCGCCGGATTTCGCAAAACTGTATCCTCCTGCGTTATTCGATACAATAGCGCCATATTCCGGAGATCCCAGATAATTTACCCACGGTGCCGGTGTATCCGGTCTTGTGATCACATATTCCTTATTTTCTTCATCAAAATATCCATATCTCATTCTGCGTCTCTCCTCATTCTTGTTTTTCTCAATATAACGCCTTATGAAATCCGGATATACAAAATCATCCTCGAAAATATCAGATTCATGACCTATTTCAAATAAAGTGTGCGCTTACCGCACACTTTCGCGCGCGAGCGGTATGTTCAACATAAACTTCATCTCCGCGAGCTGCGCATCCCCGCGGAGCGTTTTTAAATCATAGGAAGGAATTTCCTATGATTTAAAAAAACTGCTGGCTGCACGATCATACTGTGCGCAGACAACAGTCTCTTTCTCTTTTTACTTAATTTATCCCATATTTCTCCTCAAACTCATCCACCGGCACCGGTCTGGAAAAATAGTACCCCTGGAACATCTTACACCCCATCCTGGTCAGCATGGAAAGCTGTTTTTCTGTCTCAACGCCTTCCGTGATCACTTCCATACCAAGTTTGTCCGCAAGCACGATGATGCTCTCCAGGATATCCTTTCCTTTCACCTCATTTTCAGAAGCCCGCAGAAATCCCATATCTATTTTCAGCACATCTGCGCTGATATCTTTTAACATATTTAAGGACGAATATCCGCTTCCGAAATCATCGATTTCAATCTTAAATCCAAAGTCCTGAAGCCGCTTTAAGATCTCCATGTTCTTCTTAAAATCAGACATGAGCGCCGTCTCTGTGATCTCAAGCTTTAACATCTCCGGGTCGATCTCATATTTTTGCACAAGACCGGTAAACGTCTCATAGACATCCACAAGGTAAAAATCTTTGGTCGAAATGTTGACCGAGATATGGTACGCCCCGGCATTATTTTTCTTCCACTCCGCCAGCTTCTCTGCCGCCTTCTCCCAGATATAGCGGTCAAGCTTGTAGATCAGTCCCGCTTTTTCAAGGATATCGATAAAAACTGCCGGTGATAAAAGTCCGCGTTCCGGATGCTCCCAGCGAACCAGTGCCTCCGCTCCGTAGGCTTTTCCCGCTTCATCCACCTGCGGCTGCAAAAACATCACAAACTCATTTTGTTCCAGTGCCCGCTCAAATTCCCCGATGATGCGCCGCTCCTCGATCGAGCGTTTCAAAAGCTCGTCATCATAGTAGGCAAGGCTGCTGTGATAATCGTTTTTTATCGTTTCACTGGCAAGATTTGCCTTGTCGCACATGATGCTGACCGGCTCTTTGGGATTTTGAATATTGTATACGCCGGCAAATACATGCAGCCGGAAGGAACTGTTGTTGACCTCTTCCTGTATTTTCTCCACGATCTCAAAAAGCATTTCTTCGCGGAACGCCTTCTGCTCCATGCAGACTGCGAACCGGTCTCCCTGAAGTCTCGCGCACAGCGCTCCTTCCCCTGTGTGCGTGCGCATCAGCTCCGCCTGTCTTAACAGGATATCATTTCCCTTCTCAATGCCAAAAAGTTCATTTACAAATTTAAAATCACGGATATTACTGCATATGATGCAATATTTTTTGTCCGGATTCTGATGAAGCCGCTCACTGGTATCCAGATAAAACTGCTCCCGGTTCAAAAGTCCGGTCAGCCTGTCATGGGACGCACGGTATTTTTCATGCTCGAGTGACTCGATCTCTTCCGTCCTGTCATTGAAAATGAAATAATCACACACAAAGTTGTTTTTATCGTCGTAAATACGCTTGTAAACAATTTCGTAATACTGTTCTTTGCCGTCTTTCTCAACCGGCATCTGAAACTGCATGGAATCGGTTCGTTTTTCGCCGGAATCCGAAAGCCAGTCCCGATACATTTTCTCCAGCACATCCGGTCTGCCGCTCACCTGATAAAGCTCCCGCACCAGATCGTTGCAGTATACGCAGGTTCCCCGGTTGTCAAAGCAGATGATGCCGCTGTTCATGTCACGGATGATCAAAGAAAGTGTACTCTCAATCAGCTCATTCGGCACATAGCTGAACGTAAAGTAATAGATGAGCATGGACATAACGCCAAACATGATCATCGACACGTCATAGATCGACTGGGAATGGATCGAGAGCAGATCCAGTACAAATCCAACCACAAGCGCGGACAGAATGACTTCATACCGGAAGCGGTAAAATTTGGATGCTCTCGCAATCATAAACAGATACGCCAGGATCAGGATCGCGATCAGCACATAACTGTATATAAAATGCATCTGATAAAAGAAGCTGCCTTTCACAAACTCGACCGCGATCATATCCCCGGTTATCTCACCCACCGAAAACATATGATGCGTCCATGCGTTTGCGATCAACATGACCGTCTCAAGCGCCGCATAAGCCTCCAGCAGAATCTTGATGCTCCGGACGCCGTGAAACAACCCGGTATAATACTGTGTGTAATACATAAGCAAAATAAGAAGCCAGTCGAAACAGGCAAGTGTCAGTCCCTTGCAGAGTGTCGTCACCAAAACTCCCGGTACAAATGTATAGACCGCAAATATGATCCCGCACAGGAATGCCAAGCTCTCGTAGCAAAATACGATCTTTGCAAGCTTTCCTCTTCTTTTTTCCGCCTTTAACGCACACACTCCGAGCGCAAGGATCTCTATGATAATAAGTACCCCGTATACTGCCTTCATACATATTCCCCCATGTATCGTACTATCGTACTTTTATCATACCACAGAATACGACTTCTGGGATAGATTTTTCCCAAAAAAAATCCTACTTTCTCCGCCTTTGTAATTTGTCTGTTATTGACTTTTTCCCCCCTGTGGAATAAGATGTTAGTACAAACTAACTGTTATTGTTTATGGAGGAAATATATGGAATTTCAGACTTTATTGGAAAGCAGAAGAAGTGTACGCGCCTTCGACGGCAGCAAGTCTGTCACCGAAGACCAGATCCGGCAGCTTGTAGATGCGGGCATTCAGGCTCCGTCCTGGAAAAATGCCCAGACCGCACGCTACTATTGTGTGTTGGACGAAGCCAAAAGAGCCGACTTTTTAAAGAACTGTCTCCCGGAATTCAACGCAAAAAGCGCAAACAGCCGGATGACATTTTAAAATTTTTCTAAAAGGTCACAGAAAAGGCACTGTCACACCATTTTTCGCCGCCAGCACGCAGATGATCCGTGATTTCCATTTACCTCCGAATACGCTAAGGCCGTACTCCAACGGACAGCGGATATCTTCTTCCATTTTTTTCTGATACAACGCACTCACCTCTTTTTCTTTCATCATATACGAAAATTCTTCTTTTTTGTAGTAACTATGAAATTTATGAGTGGTTATTTTCCAAAACAGGCTACGCCATGCACGAATGAAAACAGGCGCTCCCTTTGCCGTAGCCGCGCCGTTAAACATTTTTTCCACCATTGCCTTAAAAGTGGCGACCACTTCCCCTTCTGTCACATCCTTAAACGCCACTGGAACCACATTCGGTTCATTGTCTGCACAGGTTGCAAGATCCCACATACTCTCTTTTAATACCTTTTTTACATTCTCATTTAACATTTCAGAGTAATCAGACCAGTCCCCCAAACATCCGAACCGCAGTCTCTATGATCTCATCCGGGAATTCATACTGCTCCGTGTGCAGCTGGACATGATCTTCTCCGTCTCCGATCCCGAAAAATGCTCCCTCTGTTTTCTGCAGATAATATCCGAAATCTTCTGACCAGCGCATCGGCTCTTTCAACTCTGTTGCAGGAAGCCCCTGCTTCGCTGCGCAGGCACGGAGTTTTTTTACGGAATCTGTATGATTTTCTGTTGCAGGGAAACGCTCGATCTCATGGATCGCGAGCGCAAGATTTTCTTCCTTTGCCCGCTCTTTTGCAAGCTCTTTGATCGCGGTAACATATTCTTCAAATACACATTCGCGCTCGCCCCGGACGGTCAGGCGCAGCACCCTGTCCGATGCCGAAACTCCATAGCTATCACTGCCGATCTCCATTCCGATCAGGGTCATCCGCACAAATCCTCTGGTCTCATTTACCTGTTCCGTAAGTTTTTCCACCTCAAGCAAAAGCTTTGCAAGCGCAAATCCCGGATTTTTTCCTGCTTCCGGATAAGCCGCATGGCTCGGTGTCCCGGTCATACGAATCTCAATCCCGGTCGATGCGCATGCAAAGGTTCCCTCTTTGATCAGAATATGATTTTTCGGATAGCCCGGAATATTATGAAGTCCATAAATTTCGCCGATCTTCTTTTCCTCAAGCAATGGAAGACAGAGCTTTGCCCCCTGTCCGGTTTCTTCCGCGGGCTGAAAGATAAAATACACATCCCGGTTTAGCTCTGTTTTTCCTTTATCAAGGTAAAGTGCAAGCCCCGCAAGTATGCTGCTGTGTCCGTCATGTCCGCAGTAATGTCCCGGCTGTCCGCCTTTCGCGCACACCGCGTCCATATCCGCCCGGAAAGCAACCGGTGCCTTCCTGTCCCCGACATCCGCTTTCCGTACAGCATAAAACCATTTTCCACAGTCTACGATCGAAAGTGTTGTGTTCTCCTGTAAGAACTGCATCAGCGTCTGCTTCGTTTTTGTTTCCGCAAGGGATCTCTCCGGTATTTCATGCAGTTTTTTCCGTAATGCTATGATTTTATTCAGTAGATCTTTCTCCATGATGCACTCCCTATTCCGCCGCATGCGTCAGGCTTTTGGTGTAATAATATCTCTTTCCTGTAAGCGGATAGTTCTCCAGCGCAAACTGCTCTTGATATCCGTATTTTTTATAAAATTCCGGAGCCTGAAAACTGAAAGTATCTAAAAACACATATTTGCAGTTTCTTTTTTCCGCCTCTTTTTCTGCTTCCCAAAGAAGCTTTTTCCCGGTTCCCTGACCGCGCAGATCTTCTTTCACCCAAAGATACTTGATCATAAGCCATTTTCCATGCGTATAGCCAATGATCCCAGCAACGATCTTATTTTCTCCGTCGCGGTTAAAGATCTTTTCGACCTATTTGGTTTTTCTGTTTTCCTCTATCTTCCTTTTGTGCGCTTTCATTTTCTTCATCGCCCAGTCATAATGACTGCTGGTATTGCTGATAAAATAGCTGCCGATACAGCTGCCACCGACCCACGGATAAAATGTATTGGTAAATAATTCTTCCTCGGAAAATGTCTCAAGTGCTTCCATCACCTTTTTATGGGAATCCTTAAATCTGGCAAGCGCTTCCTCTTCCGTGATCTTCTGACATCTCCTGTAGAAGATCATATTCATGTCGCCATAGGTTTTCCAGTTATATCCCTCCATCAAAAAAGGCTTATTGCTTCCGTTCTCCCGGTTCCTGATCCACTCCAGAAGCAAAAGGTGCCATTCGTTTAAATGCATCAGCACATCCCTGAGATTTTTATCACGCCTCCAGTGCGCTTCCTTTTTCTTCTCATCCGTTGAAAAATCATACGCCGTCTCTTTTTCCGCGTCTGTCCGGTTTTCGATCATGGCAAGAAGCTTTTCATAACCCGTATTCGCTGCTGTAATCAAATCTTTTTTATTCTTCGGTCTTGGCATAATTCTCTCCTTATATCCAGTCTGTTTTTATGATACTTTTCACTTACCGAATGATCATACCGCTCTAAACACGACAGCTACATGTCATGTTTGTTGTAAAAAATCATCTATGCATCTTTTACTATTCTGCACAAATTCTATTCTATTTTCTGTTCTTCGCCATCCTGCTGCTGAAGATAAAACATTGCCTTTTGAGTTTCAATCTCTGCTTTCAGTTCTTCTTTTGTCGGCAGATACAATTTATATTTTGAAGCAAATAACTGTTCATTGCCATGCATAACAGAATAACGGGCAATATCATCATCTGTATCGGAGCAAAGTACAATACCGATTGTCGGATTATCGCCCTCACTGCGTTTTAATTCATCATACATCCGGATATACATATCCATCTGTCCTACATCTTGATGCGTTATCTTCTCTGTTTTCAGGTCAATAAGAACAAAGCACTTCAGTATGTAATTGTAAAACACAAGGTCAATATAATAGTCCTGCTTCTCCGTATGGATATGCTGCTGCCTTGCAACAAAAGCATAGCCTTTTCCAAGCTCTTTTTTCTGTGTCCCCAGCATACGGTAATAATACTGAGAAGAAATGTTCCTCTGTAAAGTACGGACACTCCAAGCCTGTTCTGCGGCTTCTTTCTCATACCAGTCACGAGCTTCAGGGTCTTTGACCTGTAATAATGTTCTATAATGCGACCACGAAAGCAGAATACCGGATTGTCTACACGCCGTGTCGACAATTTCAGGAAAGGTTTTATAAAACTTCAGACAATGATATAAATTACTTCTATCATATCCTTTTCCTGCATATCTTCATCGACTCTTTTAGTCATCTGTCTGTACTGTTCTTTTACCATTCAACTACTGTACCTTCTGATGATTGATATACGCATTGAACTCTTTAAAGCTGATACCGGCCGGCACTTCATAAAACTGTGTGGTCGGACTTTTTTTCCCGCCGCGCAATTCGACATAATAATCTTCGATTGTCTTTAACGCCTCTTCCTCTGTCGCATATTCATAGATCCCCTTCTTTTCCGGATTCGGATGCTCCAGATGATAGATTTTTCCGTCTCTTTCAAACAGCACAAAGCAATGCATATGTTCGTCTTCTTCCAGATTTCCATAATCATCCGGTTCGTAAATTCTGCAACAGTACATCTTGCTCTTTATCTGTATCTTATCCAGCAGAAAATGCATGACAGCGACCTGTTCTATGCAGGTTCCTATTTTTTGTTTCATGCTTTCTTCCACAGACATGGTCCGATACTGCTTTCGAAAATCCTTCATTTCTCTTATGTGTCTGTTTCCCTCGGTATCCAGCCAGCCATACTCCACATTTTCTTCCATCCAGTTAAAAATATCTTCCGGACATGTTATCTCATCTGTTTTTTTCCATTATACATCGCTCCCCAAAATAATTTTTAAAAGCATTTTATCCAGCATGATCGTCCGGTTCCATGGATTGATGATCACGCCGCTTATCCCATTTTCTGAAACTGCTGCCGTAAAGAGCTCCTCCATGTCGCTTAAAAATGTTGACATCACGCTTCCGGAGCCTTTTACTTCTTCCTCAAAGCTGGTAAACGCCGTCCACCAGGTCTGTCCGTCCTCGGTCGTAACCGCCTGTACCAGGAACTGTCCGCCACCCGCCGGTGGTTCGACCGCTAAAATGAGCTGCCCTTTTTCGTTCATGCGTCTGCGGATCACCGTCAGGGTATGCACTAACATCTCCTCGGACGGTTCTTTTTGTAATGCCGCAACCGCGCTTTCTATCTTCTCATTTCCCTGCAGTCCTTCATCTGTTTTTTTATTTTTTTCGTCACTCATCTGTCGTTCTCCTTCTGAAAGAAAAAAAGTGTTCAAAGCCTCACCTTTCACACATTCTGTGATGTGCCGTATCTGCGGCGGTGCTTTGAACACCCGATATCGCTGCTTTTTGGCAGAGATCTCATTTTTCGACTTTTTTATGCGTTTATCGTATCATACGAAAAAGAACGATGTCAATACTGCGCTCACATCCGCAGACGGATCCAATGCTAACATGCACTTTTTATGCCCTCTCGCAGTAGATCCGGATCGCTTCTGCCGCAAAATCTGCCGTTCCATCTCCTCCGGCATGATCGATGTTCTTTTTAAACTCGCCATCTGCCGCATACATCTGTCCAAGTCCGGCTAAGATTTCATTTGTGCAGTGGTAAAAATGCTCTGAAATATAATCCTGAAGTTTTTTCACCTGTGCCTGCGGCTTATTCTCATCCGCAGCCATTTCTTTCATTCCGCCAAACTCCACAAAAAGCTCCAGCAGTCCATGCATAACGACATTTTCCTCTTTCGCGCTTCTGTGTCCGTTCTTTTTTTCATATTCCTGATAGGCGGGTGTGTCGCCCCACTGCGCTTTCGCTCTTTCTTTATATTTCTCGATCTTTTTGGTATCAAATGCTGTAAAATCCATCTTTATTTCTCCTTTTTCCTTTACTTCACGGGCAAAAGAAATCAGCTGTTCCAGATGTTCCTTTTTTAACAGAAGCAGTTCGATCTGCTGATCCAATGCTTTTTCCCTGTCAAAACCGGGACTGGATAAAATCTTCGCGATTTCCTTTAAGGGGAATTCCAGCTCTTTTAACAGTAAAATCTGCTGCAGCGTTTCCAGGGCTGTATCGTCATACAGTCTGTAACCGGATGCTGTGTACCCCGAGGGTGCCAGCAATCCAATCTTGTCGTAATATTGCAGAGCGCGTATACTCACTCCGGTCAATTTACTTACCTCATTTACTGTTCTCATCTCTGGTTTCCTCCTTCCGTGTAAGTACAGGATAGTCTATGACGTAACGTAGGAGTCAATAAATTTTTTCACATTTTTCTATTTTTCTTAATCTTCGATTTCTCCGTTCTTATGGCGCACAAAGAAATGCTTTGTCTCTTTTACGACCACACCGCTTAACGCAAACAGCGCGATCATGTTTGGCAGAGCCATCAGCCCGTTAAAGATATCCGCGATCGTCCATACCGCGCTTACGGTCATATACGGTCCGATGAATACGGCAAGGATGTAGATCCAGCGGAATACTTTGACGCATCCCATCTTTCCGCCGCTCAAATACTCAAGACAGCGTTCACTGTAGTAATCCCATCCAAGGATCGTGGTAAACGCGAAAAATACCAGACACAGCATCAGTACAAAGGAGGATACCTCCGCCGGAAACGGAAGCCCGTGCTGGAATGCGTAAGTTGTAACCTGCACGCCTTCCAGTCCTTCCACCTGCCACGCTCCGGTGAGCACAATGGAAAGTCCGGTCAGGGTACAGATCACGATCGTGTCAATAAATGTTCCGGTCATGCTGACCAGTCCCTGACGCACCGGTTCCTTGGTCTGAGCTGCTGCCGCTGCGATCGGGGCACTTCCGAGTCCCGCCTCATTGGAAAAGATACCTCGCGCAACACCTTTTTGCATTGCTACGATCATACTTCCGACCGCACCACCGGTCACTGCCTTCGGTGAAAATGCTGCCTTTACGATCACTGCAAACGCCGCCGGCACCTCCGTGATATTGCAGATCACAAGTACCAGTACGAATACAACATAGATCACCGCCATAAACGGCACAACGATCTGACTTACACTTGCGATACGCTTTACGCCGCCGATCAGCACCGCTGCCACGCAGAAGGAAAGCACCAGTGACGCGATGACCACCGACCAGGAATAGGATCCGAGAAATGGCAGGATCTTCACGCTGTGCGCATTGTTTGGATCAAAGAAATTATTGACCGCGCTCGAAATTCCGTTTACCTGGCTGAACGTTCCGATTCCGAAAAGTCCTACACATACGCCAAAAAACGCAAATATTTTCGCAAGCCATTTCCATTTCGGACCCATGCCCTGCTCAATATAATAAAACGGTCCGCCGAGGCTGTGTCCGTCCTCCGCGACCACTCTGTACTTGACTGCCAGAAGGCCTTCGGAATATTTGGTCGCCATCCCGAAAAATGCTGCCACTACCATCCAGAAAAGCGCACCCGGTCCGCCTGCTCCGACCGCAGTTGCCACACCGACGATATTTCCGGTACCGATCGTGGCACTGAGTGCGGTACAAAGCGCACCAAAGCTTGAAATCTCACCGTCGCCGCCCTCTTCGTTTTTTACCATCCATTTGAGCGCCAGCGGAAGCTTCCGTATCTGAAGAAGTCCAAGTCTTACCGTAAGCAGGATTCCACCTGCCATGATAAGCACCATAAGCGGTACGCCCCAGACAAAATTATCCACTACACCGAGAAAATGATTGATCGTTTCCCACATAAAACTGCTCCTGCCTCTCTTTTTCTTTTGTCTTCCATATGAAATTTTCTAAAACTCCTGAAAAAGATGCAGGACTGCATCACTGACTTTAAGATAGAATGTTAGATATTCTTCTCTGTCCTGTTGCCTGAGAGATTCATACGATCCGTATGTTGCACCTTCGGCCCCCGGTATACGGGCGTCTCCAGAGAGTCGATCCATTTACAGTTGCACCGGTTTTCCGGCACCTGAGAGTTTTACTCCTTCGGTAGACAATGTCATTTTCCTGCAAACTTCATCTCGAAAATATACATATACTTTATAACATGTTGTACCATGTATGAGGATTTACGTCAATAGGTTTTCATAACCCAGATCCAAGTGATCCAAGTCCGGCAATATCCAGCCTGTATATGGTATTATCCAGTTTTGTATTATCCAGAAACATGATCATATAAATCGGCATATATATCCTTTTATCATTTACTTCTATATTTCCCTCAGAAAAAATATATGCCTCCGAAATATTATAGTCCGCATTTTTTAAAACGTTATTTAACGCAGAATGCCGCTTATAATCCTTCCCTGACTTAATTTCTAACGGAACTGCCTTTCCATCAAGTTCCACAACAAAATCGAGTTCTCCCTGCTTCTTACTGTTGAAATAATATTCCCTGTGTCCTTTTGTCAACAATTCCTGTGCAACAACATTTTCAAAAAGTGCTCCATTATTGATGGATTTGTCCTTGTTCAGGATTGAAATTTTGACCTGATTCGAATAGCAGCTTGTAAGCAGTCCGACATCAGAAAAGAACAATTTAAACAAATTTCGGTTTTCGTTTATCACAAGCGGAAGTTTCGGTTCACTGACGTTATAGACAGGAATCACCACTCCGGCATCTTTCAGCCACAGGAAATCATTCGCTACTCTGTCATAGCTGATTCCCTTTTCTATACTGTTCAGTTGAAAACGCTTATTTTTCTGATCCAGCTGCCCTGGCATCGCATCATAAATTTCCCGGAGTTTCAGTTTATATCTCACTTCATATTTTGAAAAATCTTTCTTATATAAACGGATTATTTTTTCATGTACCTGCGCCACTTTTGCCAGATCATTTGTTTTCACATAGGTATCTACCGCCTCAGGCATTCCTCCGATGATCAGATACAGATAAAATACATCTAACATCTTTGTATGCACATAGTCATCAACCAGAATTCTATTCTTAAAATTATTCTCTAACAGTTCAAGAATATCTGTCCCAATACCTACCGCCCTTGCAAATTCTTTAAAACCAAGCGGATACATATCATATATTCTCATATATCCTACCGGTGCCGAACGAAGATCATTTAATTCCACGCCAAGCAGTGAACCGCTCATAATATAACGAAAGCTTCCTTCTTCTACAAGGAATTTTATTCTGGTAACAATATCCTTAAACTCCTGAATTTCATCCAGAAAGATAATTGTTTTTCCCTTTTCAAGCGTTTTCCTGGCAACAAGGCTCAATCTCATTAATAATTCCTTTGCATTCTTGGCTCCGGAAAATATCTCTATAAGCTCAGGCTGCTCAATAAAATTAAGTTCAAGATAAGGATACTCATTTTCTTTTAAGCATTGCCGGATCAGATATGTCTTTCCTATCTGTCGCGCGCCTGTAAGCAAAAAAGCGTCTTTTCCATTAGAAAGCCATTCCTTAACTGCTGATTTTGCAGATCTTTCAATCATTTCTTTCACCTCTGCTCTATATTATGCAACTTTTCCAACCCGATTATACATTAATTTTGCAACTTTTCCAACCTGTTTTTCATGACTTTTTTCAATTTTCCCAACCCATTTTCCATGCTTTTTTGCAACTTTTCCAACCTCAACTTTTATCATTACACAAACAATCTTGCAAATATTCCATTTCTGTCCCGTCACCGCTCATTCAGCGAAATAATGCTCTGACGCATAGTAAAACTCCTCATTGAACCGGTGCGCCGCCCGTTTACTTACCTCCCACCCGGGTCTTAGCATATCAAACGCATGTATATCCATGTCATAAATATCGATCCGGGCCGAAATGCCACATTTTTTCAAATTTTCTATATACGTTTTGGTTTCCTCAAAAAACGGCTCTCCGGTCCCGACAAAGGTATACGCCGGCGGAAGATCGCGGTAATCGGTCTGTCTCGCCGGTGACGCATACGGTGACACGTCCGTCTTTGCCCTGTCCCACTTTATGGACTCATAGGTAACGTCAATGCCCGCAGTTTTTCTCATCCGAGTGACTCCTTATCTTTCCGTATTTCCACAAAACTATTCTTCCAGTCGATATATTTCAGATGGGAATTCCACACTTCCATCATGCTTCGCATAAGTAGATTTCCGGTCAAACGTAAGTCCCAGGTGCTGCATGACTTTTGCGCTTGCAATATTTTCTGCCGCGCATTCCGCTTCAAAGATATGCGCCCCATGCTTTTCCCTTACAAAATCCATGATTGCCCGTGCCGCCTCGGTCGCGTATCCCCTTCCCCAGTCATCAAACCGGATATTATACGCAAAACTCCAGATATCTGTCTCAGGATCCCGGAAAAACCCAACGGTCCCAACCGCATGACCATCTGTTTTTTCATGCAGGATCGTAATATAAGAATCCCCGGAACTCTGATCCAGACCTTCCAGCCAGGGGATCATGTCCTCCGGCTTCTCTAATACATTGTGCAGCAGGTATTTGTTGACCCTTGCGTCCCCGCTCCATGCAAATGCCTCTTTATAATCCGCAGGTGTGATCCGGCGGATTGTCAGCCTCTCTGTTTCTAACATCTTACGTCTCCTCCACTGCCGTTTTATTCCGCCTTTACTGCCCAGCGCATCTTTGTGGAACGCGCTCTGCCGTTTTTTACACATTCCTGTGCGGATGGCCGCACCACATCTTTGGCGTAATCCGCATAAATACCGGCTTTATAGCCTTCTTTTAACGCGCGCTTTACTAACTTGTCCTCGCCGGAATGAAAGGTCAGGATCGCCACACGTCCGCCCGGCCGCAGCGCATCCGGCAGTTTTTCCATAAATTCATACAAAACCTCAAATTCCCGGTTCACATCGATCCGAAGTGCCTGAAATGTCCGCTGACAGGTCTTCTTTATGGTATCCTTCTTTTCCTTTTCCGGCAGAAAATCCAGTGTTTTCTCGATCACCGCCCGCAGTTTTGTTGTCGTGTCGATGCGGTTGCCTTTCCGGATCTCGTCTGTAATCGCTTTCGCGAGTTCCTCACAGTACGGTTCATCCGAATTTTCATAAAGCATGCCCGCAAGTTCTTCCCTTGTGATCGTATCGAGGCGTTCCGCTGCGCTGATCCCAGCCTCCTGATTCAGACGCAGATCCAACGGTCCGTCCACTTTAAACGAAAAACCGCGCTTCGGATTGTCGATCTGCATGGAAGACACGCCGAGATCCGCCAGAATAAAATCAAAGCCGCCGACTTCCTTTGCGATCTCATCGATCGTGCAGAAGTTTTGCAGGCGAACGGTAAGTATCTCTTCGCCAAAGCCCAGGTCCGCCAGTCGTTTTTTCGTCTTTGCGGATTCCTCCGGGTCAACATCCGTCGCGTAGATGTGTCCCTGTCCTTCAAGGCGCTCAAGCATGGCCTTCGTATGTCCGCCGTAGCCAAGCGTCGCGTCAAATCCGATCTCACCCGGTTTGATCTGCAGAAAATCCAGGATCTCTTTTACCATGATCGAAATGTGCATGCCCGCCGGTGTATTGCCCTTTTCAATGACATGCGCGATCGTGTCCCCGTATTTTTCCGGCTGCAGTTCCTTATATTTTTCCTCAAATTTCTTTGGATATTTTCCTTTATAATGTACACGCCTCTTGTGCGTGGTCTGTGTCTCCTGTTCCATCTGCCTGCTTCTCCTTTTTCCTTATCAAGTGACGTCATTATACCATTTTACTGCTGTTTCGTATACTGCATTTCCCGGATCATGCGGTTTGCTTTTCGTATTTCCTGAAAAAAGGACACCTAATAAACGATGGCTCCGATCACATACGGCACCGTGACAGAAAAAAACAGATCCCGATACCCGCTTTTTGTGATCTGTGTAAGTCCCAGTTTGTCCGCAAGGAAAACACAGCCAAGCAGCAGACTTTTTCCGCCGAGGAGCCGTTCAACCTCCCGCCGTTCTTCCCCCTGCTCGGTCAGCGTACAGTTCACCGCATAGGTTTCGTCCGTCATCGTATGGATCATGTAAGGCATTTTTCTTCCCATTTTTTTAAATTTATCAACAAAAGACAGGCTGTAAAAAGCCTGTCTGCTGTTCATAAGCAGCGCGGTCACCGCGATCGTGAGCACGGATGCCCCGCTGCTTAAAAATGTGATCAGTACAAACTGGAATGCGCCGGTATAGATCGTAAGGCTTGCAAGCAGGGAGTCATACCATGCAAACCCTGCTTCCTGCATCATCATGCCATACGCCATGGCGACAAACAGATAACTGCACATGATCGGTATTGATTTTATGAAGGCGGTCTTTCTTACTGTCTTTGGAGTCAATTTACTGCCTCTTATAACTTTTTGAATATTTCAGTCTCTTTCTTTAAGTCTGCGGCAATATGCTGGTTTTCGTCCATATGGTGGGTAATGCTCTCCATATCACCGACAAGTACCTGGGTGCTGTCCGCGGCACTGCTTACGCCCTTGACACCCTCTTCGATCGCATGCGCGATCGTATTGATGGAATCCGCGATCTCTGTCATGGTCTTCTTTAAGCCATCTGTTTTCTGCGTAAATTCTCCCATGCTGTTCTCGATATAAGTTGCCTTTTCACGGTACTCATTTCCCGCTGTCACAAAGGTCTCAAATTCCGGAAGGATCGCGTCATTCATATATTGTACCAGACCATTGGAGTGTTCTGCAAGGTTTTCTACTGCTTCGGTCACGATCCGGTTGATCTGCTGGATATGGTTTGCCGCTTCCTGGCTGGCAGACGCAAGCTGGCTGATCTCTGTCGCAACTACAGAAAATCCCTTGCCCGCTTCACCGGCTCTTGCCGCCTCGATACTTGCATTTAAGGCAAGCAGATTCGTCTGGCTTGCGATATTCAAAATGTCATTGGTCAGATTGTTGACCTGATTTACACTCTTGCTGTCTTCGATCGCCTTATTTAAGACGGTGAGGATCTCATTTACTTTTACGCCGGTAGACTCCATGTTTTCACGCGCGGAAGCTTCCATGGAATCCGCATGTTCTTTCATTTCCTTACTGTACACATTGATCTCTGAGGTACGCTCCGCGATCTGATCCACATCCTCTTTGACAGACTCTGTGCTGGCATTGATCACAGAAGCATTTGCGGACATTTCCTCCATCGTGGCGGAAAGTTCTTCCGTCAGTGCGGAAAGATCGGATACACTGCCGTTTGATGTCACCATGCTGTCACGCACTTCTCCGACCACTTCTTCCATCTTGTTGGAGTTGCTTACGATCATCTTAAAGATATCCTGCAGCTTGTCCATGAAAACGTTGATGCCATTTCCGACTGCTGCGACTTCCTGGTTTGCGGATACGCTCACACGTCTCGTCAGGTCACCTTCCCGTTTATCAATATCCTGTATGATATTTGTGATCTCTTTCTGCGTACTTACAAGCGGAAGGATGACTAACTTGAACACGCATAAAAGTGTCGCCAGAAGAGACGCGATACTGATGATGATCGCCACAATGCCGGTCACAAGTGAGGTATGATATACCGTCTGCAGCTGCTGTTTTGCCACATCCGCATTCTCGTTTACATTTTCACGGATCGCCGCAATGCTCTCCTGCATGGCGGAAGAATACTCCGCGATTGTTCCGTTTGCAAGCGCATACGCAGCCTCGTTGTCACTGTTCGCGCTGTATGCCATAAGATTTGCGAGTTCATATTTCATGCCGTCATAGTTGGAAACCAGATTGTCATAATCTGCCTGGTTTTCCTCATTGACATATTCCTTGAAATTATCCAGATAACCGTCTAAGACATCCTCTTCACTGCGGATGGAGCTTACAAGGTCGATCATGGTATTCAAATCGGTTGCAACGATATGGGAAAGTCCCAGTCTGTGGATGTCCAGTGTTTCCTTCTGGATATCTCCCAGTTCTGAGATGCACTCCATATATCCGTTCGCGATCTGTGTCGCATTGTTATTGACTCTTTTTATGTTGATCACCGCTACGATGTTGGAAAGCACCGACACGATTCCCAAAATAAATACCGGAAGCAAAATAATAAATTTTGTACTGACATTCTTTTTCATGTTCGGTTCCCCCTTACTGTACTGTAGACTGCGTAATGCCGCTTACCAGTGTGTCCATGACTTCCTGCGGATCCGCACCGGCTGTATTTCCGGTCGCCATCAGGTTTCCATACTCGGTTGCCGCATCCCAAAAGCTGTTGCCCACACGCTGTAACTTACCGTACTGTGCCTGATCGATAACCGCCTGGATCGCAGGTACTTTTTTTACCTGTTCCGAAGCTGCCGCATTGATGTTGGACGGTCCCTGGTCACGTTCTTCGAGACGGAGCATCTGATTATCTTCATTGGTAAACCAGTCCGCCAGTTTTAATGCCCATTCCTTGTGTTCGGAATATGCGTTTACTCCCATCATCTTGTATCCGGTAAAGGAAGACATCTGCACCTGCTGTCCCGCACAGGTATAAGTCGGAAGCTTTGCTGCGCCGTAATCTTCTCCCCATGCCTGTTTGATTTCAGAAGCGTTCCACACGCCGCTGACTCCCGCAACGACAGATCCATCCTCAACACCTGCCATGAAATCTGTATCCGTGCAGCTTGCAAACGCCGGATTTGCCGCGATCGCAAGCATGGCTTCCTCTATATCCACCCCCCGGATCGCGCCTTCTGTCGTATTCCAGTCACAATGATTGGTCACTCCGTCATCATTGACACCGAAATCCAGTCCAGTATTGCCAAAAAATGCATACAAATACCAGCCGGAGCTCCAGTCCATCGTAACTTTCTTGCCCTGTGCCTGTGCCGCCGCAAGCAGCCCGTCCATCGTCTGCACATCAGCATCTGTCAGGTAACGTTTGTCATAATATAAGAAATATCCGTTATCCGCAGTCATCGGATACGCATATAAAACATCATTGATCGATGCCGCGGCCACCGAATCCTCGGAATTTGCCGCCTTGATCTCATCCGCGTTCGGCACCGGCTCCAACGCTCCCGCCGCAACCATACTGGATAACTGATCATCCGGCAGCGGGAATACATCCGCGCCGTTATGGATATCACCGAGCAGATTATTTCTTGTCTCCGCATCCGCACTCTCTACCAGCTGGATGTCAAAATCCGCCTGTCCCGCGTATTTTTGTTCAAAACTGTCGATCATCTCCTGCAGCACCGGAAAATTTGCCTCCTCTGCCCATACGGTCAGTGTCACCTTCCCGTTGTCTGCTTCCGCTTCCGTTCCATCTGCTGCCGTCTCCGTGCCTGATGCCGCGAGATCAGCACTTACGGATTCTCCGTCAGCTGTCGTCTGCGCACTCTGTCCACACCCGGCAAACATAGTACATGCAAGAGTTACCGCAAGCGCACTTTCCATCCATTTCTTTTTCATGAAAGAACCCTCCTTCGTTTTACTTTTGACTCTCTTTTTCCCTAAATTAACGTAAGCGAACAGAGCCTGTTTCCAGGTTCTGTTCATTCTCATTTTTATTATACAATGCTTTCATTTGATGTCAATCAATGAATCGATAGTGCACTTTTTTTAATTTTTTTCGCAGGTTTTTACTCTCTGTTTTTCAAAAATTCTGCCGGAACGATCTTGCCGAGCCGCCTTACCAAAAGGTAATTGATGATAAAATATAACACCAGGATCGCCACATAGATGCCGGCGTAGATCTGCCAGGACAGACCAAGATCCAGACCGCAGGCAACATTGGACACAAGGTACGGGTACATCGCATTCATCACGATCTTGGAAACCGGAAGGCAGATCGCCGCTCCCACCGCGATCATATAAAAATTCCCGTTCAGATAAAGTTTCTTTAATTCTTTACTGCGGTAACCAAATACCATAAGAAGTGATATTCCATAGGACGACCGGTCGATCATGACTTTCATCATCAGATACATGACCACGAAAAATATGAACGCAGACACGCCGATCATCATGTAGATCATAGGCATCATCATCCTGGTAAATACGCCAGACGCTTTTTCGACCTCTGCCCGTGTCGTGGTCGCATAGAGTTTTCCGGCATCGATGGAGAGCGCATGGTCGGAAAAGACCACATTGTAATATTCCTTGTCCTCCCCGAACAGCTCCCGCATCTGTTCAATGTCCATAAACACATAAAATCCAGGTGTATACTTTGTGATGCCTGCCACTTCAAACGCATAATCCATATCGGTATCTCCGTCCTGCAAGACGAACACATCGCCCTCTTTCAATCCATATTTCTGCGCCATGGCTGACGCGAGCACAACTTTATTTTTTTCATCCGGCAATGTCACATCAAAATATGGATTGTTTTCCTCGAGCCCAAGTACCGTGACATCCAGATTGTATCCCAGCACCTCTTTTTTTAAGGTTTTCGCGTATGCCGCCTCACCGCCATCCGGGACTGTCTCATCCGGATATTTGTAGGTGTACATGTACTCGTATTTTGTGTCCTCGATGCTTCCGGTTCTGACATGTTCGCAAAGCGCATAGCAGTCCACGCCGATCATTAAGATCAGCAGTGAAATGAACATCCCGAGGATGACCGCAAATCCGCTCCGGTATTCACGCAGCATCTGACGGATGCGGAACCGGCTCACAAAGCCCATATTTCCAAGGTCGAGATTTTTGATCCTGCTCTCTTTCTGCTCCTTTTTCAACATTGCGAGCACCGGTCTGGAAAGATGTTTCCAGATGGCCAGACAGTTGACAACAACCGCGACCAGACTCGGCATGATCAGGCTGTATACCAGAAGATACGGCGGGAATACGACCGGCATCTGTGGTACGGAAAAATAGTCATAGCAGTCCTGCATCTGCACCGGAACGCCCCACTTGCTGAATCCGATCACCGTACCGATGAGCCCGGATAAAAAAGTCACCATTACCGGAAGCGAAAGGTAGTGAAAAATCAGATCTTTTCTTGTCACTCCAAGCGCATAGAGCGCTCCGATCACGCTGCTCTCCTTTTCGATCCCATGGATGATAAACACGGAGATCACATAGGTGAACAGGATCATGATGATGACGCCTGCAACCAGTCCCGCAAATTTGTTGATCTGCTGATCGTCCGCCGCCGCACCGATTCTCGGGTTTTCATCGGCGGAAAGGAAAAATGTGAGGTTGTTCGTTTCTATCTTAAAATAAGTATCAAACAGTTCGTCGGACTGCTCTTTTAATTCCGAGATCCCGTCTTTTAACGCTGTACTCCCGTCCGCAGTCTCTCCCACCGCGTCAGTATAGCTGACAACTCCATCCTTATAGGATTTTAATGCCTTTAACTCATCGCGCACGGCGTTTAATTTCAGACGAAACAGTGCATTGTCTGAATCCGCCTTCATATCTTCTAACACTTCTTCAAAATTATCCTCGGTCAGTGTCTTTGGCAGACCATACGGCAAAAGCCCGCTGTTTGCCTCTTTAAGAAACGCGTCAAAGATCTCGCCCGCGCCATCGGTAAGATCCTCATTGTGCGCTGACAGCTCCACAAGCGCGTCGTTTAATTCTTCCGCGCCCGTAAAAAGATCCTGGATGCCGTTTTCCATATCCTCTTTTTTCCCTGCGGTTCTGTCCCAGTACTCTGTAAAATACGGATCCTCCACTTCCTCTGGTGTAAACGCAAGCTTCTTTACCTTTTCTTTGAATACGTCATCCGTCATTTTCCCATTTAACCGGTAAGCATACTGATACTGTTCCGCCTTTTCGCTCTGCCCGGATCTTTGCAGTGTCTCATAGGCATCCGCCGTTACAAACGCCGTGCCAAACTGACTGCTCTCTACACTGCTGTCCGACAGATTGCGGTATGGCGCGTCATAATCCGGTGTGGAACCGATGCCCACCACCTGATAGGAAGTTCCCGCGATCTTTATCTTATCTCCCACATGGATCTCATTTTCCTCGCAGTATCTTTTTTCCAGAACCACTTCCCCGGCTTTTTTTGCCAGATTTCCATCATCCAGTTCCACCAGATCGATGTTCTCGCGGTTTTTAAATACCCGGAGCGTCCCCTTTTTCCCCTGCGAAAAGTCCAGATAACAGATAGGCTCTATGTCCACACCCTTTTCTCCCAGTTTGTCCAGTTCGGATGCGGTGAGCGGTACAAACACGCCAAATTCCCCATCTTCCAGATGATTTTTTTCGGCAATGGATGCCGTCTGTTCAATGATAGTCTCGGCAGCGCCAACCAGGCTAACGATCAGATACATGCCCAAAATGATAAGGACACCAAGCGCCAGATACCGGAACAGATTTTCTTTCAGATCCCGGATGATCCTTTTTCGTAAAATCTTCTGCATATTACAAATCCTCCAATTCTGCTGCCGGGATCCGTGTCTCGTTGCAGTATTCCCGGCTGATCTGTCCATCCTTTATCATAATGACCCGGTGTACCATGTTTTTGATGGAATTGTTATGCGTGACGATGAGCATGGTCGTGCCGTACTTCCGGTTGATCTCCTCAAGCAGTATCAGAATGTCTCTCGATGTTTTGGAATCCAGCGCTCCGGTCGGTTCATCACAGAGCAGGAGCTTCGGATTTTTGATCAATGCCCTCGCGATCGCGCAGCGCTGCTGCTGTCCACCGGAAAGCTGCGCCGGGAACTTGTTCTGATGCTCGGTGAGCCCCAGGGTCTCCAAAAGATCGGAAAGTGAAAGCGGCTGATCTGTCAGATACTCACACACCTGGATATTTTCCTTTACGGTCAGATTCGGCACAAGATTATAAAACTGAAAAATAAATCCAAGATTTGCCCTGCGGTATTCCGACAGCTCGTTTTGCTTTAATCCGACGATCTCTGTCCCGTCCACGCAGATAGAACCGGACTCGACCGTATCCAGACCGCCAACACAGTTTAAAAATGTTGATTTTCCGGAACCGCTGGTTCCCTGGATGACGCACATCTCACCCTTTTCTACTCCTGTTGAGATTCCTTTCAGCACCTGCATGTAGCTGCCGTTTTCACCATAACTTTTTTTCAGATTTTTCACTTCTAAGTACATAACATCCTCCTCATTCCCTTATTTATAAAAATTCTCATTAACATAACAGTGTTATGTCAGCTTCAAAAAATTTCAGGCATGTTCAAAATCCGAACGCTCTGCCTGATCTTTTTCTTATTTCCACTGTTATTTCGCAAACAGTGCCACCCAGCCTGCGATCATAAATTTGATGATACTGCTCATATGGCGTATCGCCGCCGCCTCATCTTTTTCATGGGTACACAGATGCACAAAGACATCGACCTGCAAATGCGAGATCCAGTGGATCATATAGTCTTCGATCCTCGGAAGCCCCTGTTCATTTGTGATCCGATCCGCAAGCACGCGGTAATGATGTTCTGAGATCTTTACAAATTCATCCAGACAATTCTCATACCGTGAACCCTGCGCCTTCGTCAGGATCACCTGAAACTCATCATAATACTGATACAGGACATGGATGATCTGTATGGTCGCGTTGATATCCGTCTCATCCACTTCGCCATCACTGATCTGTCCCTCTCCGTGTGTGATCTCATACGCGTAATGCTCCTCCATGATCTCACGGAGACATTGCAGCGGTTCTTCCACGATCGCCGCAAACAAATCTTCCTTATCCTGGAAGAAGAAATACAACGCACCGGTCGTGACGCCCGCGTTTTTGCAGATATTGCGCAAAGAAGCCTGAAGATAGCCCTTTTCCACGAATTCTTTTTTTGCACTGATCAAAAGCCGTTCTTTCGTTTCCTTTTCTTCCTTCATGACTGCTCTCCTTCTTGTCGCGTAACAGTGTTATGTAGATAACACTGTTACGTTACTATAATTTATATTTTCTGTCAAGAGGGGAACTGTCAGTTTCCCTCTCTGATCTTCCAGACCATCTCATGCCATTCTTCTCCACCCCAGGAAGAGCCTGAAATGCCGCGATCCAGAAATCCCATCTTCTCATACATTTTCACCTTGCCATCCAGACAGGTTAAGATCAGCATATCCCGGTTGTTTCTGCGCTCTCTTTCCAGATAGCCACGCACGATCTCCGTTGCCAGTCCCTGACCACGGTAATCCGGGAGCACATCAAGCCCCAATAACATCACATTTTTTCCCTTCGGGTCATACAACGTGATATCCGTAAAAAACTCATCCCGGAAAATTTCCTCGTCAGTCGCAAGTCCGTTTAAAAATCCGGCGATCTTTCCGGTCTTTTTGTCCACCGCAACGAAAAATAATTCCGGTGCCTTAACGACACGTTCCATCATACGCTCTCTCGAACACGCCTCATTCGGCGGAAAACAGATCTGCTCGATCTCTGCCGCCCACTCTGCTTCTTCGGGACGTACCGCCCGAAATTCAAACCGTTCTGCCAAATTTGTTTTCTGTTCTGTCATTCTTTTTAACTCCATGTTCTTTTTTATTTTTCTGTTTATTTTCTGTTTTATATTTTTTTATTTTACTGCATCACACAGCTTCTTCTGCCCGGCATGTCATCGTCTTTGACATAGCGTGCATTGAATTCCATGTTGATCTCCCGCAGCTCTTTTTTGCCGTCAATGTAATCCTGATACATTTCCGCAAGCCCGCTCATGCAGCCGTCACAGGCTGCCTCGATATTGCCGAGGGACTCTGCCACGATCTGTTCTCTCTCTTCTTTTGTTGTGTCTTTGATTAAATATCCTGCCATAATACTACGCCTCTTTCTTTTTCTTCTGATTTTTATCTGACCATCAATCCAAAAAATCCTCTGATATAAGGTCTGCTATCTTCTCTTTATATTTCATAATATCTGCCACATTTCCATAAATCAGTTCCGAATACGGCATTTCACTGCTTCTTACTTTTTTAAAAATCAAATCTACCTCTTTCGCTTTTGTTGTTTCTAATTTGTTTCCCTTTAGCAAAGATTTCGGACGACCAGAAACTGCAAATCCCAAGGTATATTTATTTTCCGCTGTTGCAAATGCACATTCAATTTTATTCTTTTTGAAATTATCTTCTGCATATAATTTCTGTTCAAATAATCTAACCATATATGGTAAAACATTTACCTTCTCTCTTACAGAACCCTTTACGGATTTCTCCGATTTATTTGGTTTTATAAAATCAAAATCCTCCTCTTTTAACTGCCCATCATAACATTTATCAAAAAAATCCTCTGCTGTCAAATTTGTATGTATTCCAATCAGATGCAAATAATTTCCCTTGTCCGACTTTATTATATGATAAAGATCGTCAAAAGCTTCTGAGCAAATTAAATATTCAAAATTGATAAAATTTGCTTCATACAATCCTGCATTTGCTATCGCTTCATTCTTTACCCTTTCCTTAAAACTTACGATACACATTTCGCCTCCTATGTAAAAAGAGGAATGACAAATGCCATTCCTCTTTCGATTTTTAGTAGTTTTCTCTACACTCGAATGGGTTTTAGGTCTCCAGTCCGACCACACGGTACGGTTTTCTGTCTCATACCCGACATATATGATTCTTCTTTATAAGAAACAATATTCTATAATATTATAATATGTCGGATTTCCAAATTCGTCAACACTAAAATCCGTCTGCTCAAAAATTACTCTTCCTCACCAAATCCCTGCGCCCGCATCCGGTTCCACGCCGCATTGGTACTCTCCATCTCCTTTTTCTGCATAATGCGGTTCTGGTCACTTAATATCGCAAGCATTTCATCCGCGATCTCTTCCAATGGAGGATGGTCATAATGGGACAGATACCCGATCATCCGTCTTGCCGTAAAATCCGTATTCAGATTTTGGGTCACGATGTCGCAGAATTCCTCCGGATATCCGCGCCGTTCCATGAGCCGGTAAAGTTCCATGCTCTTTTCTGATCTTGGTTTCATATTTTCTCCTGTGATTCACATACCTGTTTCAGATAAATTCCGCGCCTGCCTGCTGCAGTTTTTCAAAATACTTATCCCTCTTTTTACAAAACATTGTTCCGATCCCGGTTTCATTCACGATCACTTTATATCCCGCGTCAATCGCTCCCAGTGCAGTCCGTGAGACACAGGCTCCACCGTCAACACCTATGACCTCCACGCACTCAATTTCATGTTTTTTTAGCAGCGCATCCAGTTCCGGATTTGAAAACGCGTCACTTTTGTATTTGATACATCTGTGATCCGACACAACATGAAGCCCCTCTGCTAATTCCGCCTCCTCGGTTCCCACATAGGACTGGAACGGCATGAATTTATTGACGAAATTCCGCTTCATCACATTCTGGATATAAACGACCAGATTTTTTTCATTCGCATCAATGATCTTATTTCCTTTCCGGATCAGTTCCCTGTTATTGTATTTAAAATATGCCGCATGCTTTTCTCCAACGCATACATTTTGCATATCGATCACTAATAATGCTTTTTTCATTTTTTCTCCATCCTTCTTTTTTCGATAAACGCTTCGATCTCTTCGATATCGGACGAAATGAGCACATTGCGGAAATCTTCCTGATACGCAAATCCGGAGTCAATCATCTTTTCAAACACCTTCTTTAACGGCTGATAAAATCCATCCAGATCGTAAAGTACGCAGGGCTTTCCATCGATCCCAAGCCGCGCCAGCGCAATGACATCCGAGATCTCATCAAGCGTCCCCGGTCCGCCCGTCAGCGCGACATACGCCAAGCGCGACCGCCCCCTATGGTAAATGCCTCTCTGTTTCCTGCCGTTGAACCGCAATATACTGCTATCTTCATCTGCTCCTCGCTCCCTGTATCTGTTGCTATGCTATAATCCTTTACTGCCTGTTCATTTTTGAACATCATATCACAATACCGTTTGTATGATCCACTTCATGCTGTATGATCTGTGCGGTAAATCCACTGTATTTCCCGTGCTGTGGTTTAAAATCCGCATCCAGATACTCCACCTCGATCTCCTGATAACGCGTACATGGGCGGACTCCGTCCAGGGAAAGACATCCCTCTTCCGTCTCATAGCCTCCGGTCTTTTTCGTGATGACCGGATTGACCATAGCAAACTGAAACGGTCCTGCCGCCACAACTATAACCGCCTTCTTCACACCTATCATATTTGCTGCCATGCCAACGCAGCGGTCCAGATTCGCCCTTAATGTATCGAGAAGATCCGTCACGACCTGTTTGTCTGCCTCCGTCGCCGGTTCGGATCTCTGCGCCAGAAAGAGCGGATCCCTTACAATCTTTTTTACCATAATATCCCCTCTCAGTAAATTTTTTCTATCTCTTCCACAATTCCATACTGACTCCGAAACGCCTCCAGATCTGCTGCTCCCCGGATGAGCATCACTTCCTCAAATTTTCCGGTATGGATATCCTTAAATCCGGCAACCTGCTCGCCATTGCAAATGCTGCATTTGAGCACCGGCTTTTTGTTTTCTTTGTCATACGTTTTCTTTTCCGTTTTCTTTTTAAATAATCCCATGCTCTTCCCCTGACATCTTCGCCTTTTTTACGCTTAACTTTTTAACTTCCGCAGAACTGCTGTGATCTTTCCCCGTAATAATGATCGATGTGATGCCGCAGTGCCGTCACCCGGTCCATATAGATCCTGCTGTGATCCGGCATTCCCTCCCGCCTGCATGCCTCATATGTGACAAGCGTGGAAATAAGGGAAACCTGATCCGCCTCTTTCGGAAACGATTTTTTGATCAGGCTTTTGTCCGCGCCAAGACTGTTCTTTACCGCAAAATCGATCTCAAGCTTTTCGATTTCTTCCGCTGTTGTTTCATTTAAAGCCAGGATCAGTTCCCGAAGCGCATTTATGTAGATCTCTTCTGAAATTTTTTCTTCCAGCATCGGAGCGACAAGCTTCGCCGCATCATCCAGCTTTTCCAAGAGTTTTTCCATTCGCAGCCTCCTTTGAAAATATATACATACCATACCACATTCCGGAGGGAAACTGCACATTTTTCTTATCTTTTCCTTCGTTTATCCACTTTTATTCGGTCACCACCGATTCGGTTTCAACCGAACTACTTTTTTACACTGTTCTTTTTCACATAGCGATTGCATGTCTCCGGACAAATGAATATACTATTTATATAAGAACACGGACACTTTTCAAAATAAAAATTTCAGGTGATCGTATGGTTACATTAAATGACTATTTATACTCCGGAGATACGGTGCTTCGGATCTTACAAAAATACAAAAAGGATCTGCATGCGGACGCGATCGCGCATCACAACGAGATTGACCTTGTCCACTGCAATTTTCTTTTGCAGATCGAAGAACTTTTAGAGCACAATGATTTCCTTACGGCGCAGTCCCAGAAGCTCCGTGAATTTTATAATTATATGGTGGGCGAATATCCGTATCTTTCTTTTACGTTTAAAGGGCGGATCAAATCACTCATCCGCGCGGAAGAAAAATTTAATGGCTATATTGTGGAATTTATTTATGATTATTATACAAAGAACAAGTGCTATCCTTCCATTTCAGAACTGAAAAACCGGCTCAACTGTTTCCGCGATCTGATCGCATACCGGATCGTGATCTCTGTGCCCCGCTGCCATCTGGCGCGCCCGGAAGACCGTGAAACAGAGGAGATCGATCATATTTATAAGATTGCCAATGTCCTGCCGGAATTTTTGGAAGAGCGTGGCTTTACCGTGGAACCGACCGGCGGGATCGGCGCAAGCAGTTCCCCGCTTCTTTCCGACTCCGTGCGCCCTTATTACCGGGACTACATCGCAAGCGCGACCCCAAACGGATATCGTTCTTTGCACATTACTTTTTATGATAACAGCGCAAGATGCTACATGGAGGTGCAGCTTCGCACCAAGGAAATGGATGATATCGCAGAGATCGGTTCCGCCAATCATCTCGGTTATGAAAAGAAGCAGGAATATGACCGCGCAAGAAGAGGAGCCATCCCAACGGGCGAATGCCTGTATTTTGACGAGGCTTATGAACGTGGCATGAAATTGCAGCAACTCGAATTAAAAGATCTGGATGTCAATATGTTCGCTGCCGCGGACAACAGCCTGATCAACGACGGCTGCGGTCTGTACCGCGGCAGACAGATTCTCCCATATGAACATTTGTCAAGATTTCAGAGTGATTGATGGGCTATTTTCCATACTTTAATGCAGGTCAGCCATTCTTATTCTGCGAGCAGTTTGCTGCATCGATCGCGATGACAAGCATCAACGCCATGATCTCATCCGCCGGATTTAAAATATCGATGACATAGGTATCACCCCAGCGGAAAAGTTTCTTTGATATGTGTACAACCGCGCTGCAGCCCGAATACACATCATAATTCCACGCCATAAAATCCCCTTCACAGCGCCATCCATTGTAATTGAGATCATACTTTGGTTTGAAAAAAGTGAACTGCTTCTCAATCGAGCCATATAGCCTTCCACCTATTTCCACCTCAAAACGCGGTATAAACAGTGTAAAATTCTGTTTTATCATTCCGATCTCGTTGCCCTGCATATCGCTGACATGGATTCTGTGAAGCAGGGAAAAGATCTCGTTTCTGACAAAATATTTCGGATTGCCATTCTCATCATAGACATCGTAAGTATCTGACCACGAAAAAACACGTTGTTTCATCAACAGCTTCATCGCATACGCCTCCTTAGTAATATTCTTCTGAAAAATAGTCACTGTCGAACTGTTTTAAGTCTATTCCGCACCATCATAAGCGCATATCCAAGCAGATTCTGCCCTCTCCATTGTGCAATCTCTAGTCTCTTTGCATCTTTCATTGATAAACCAATTCCCCATATCAGATCCTTTACCGCGCATTCTGCCAATATTGCATCTTGAGTATCCAACAACTGTTTACAAAGGACACTATTTTGAGAAAATTTTGCAATCAATCCTTCATATATGACAATCTGACGTATTCCATTCCAAATGCTTTCCTTGTATCCCGCCACCTGTCGCCCATATTCTTTTATAAGTGAAACATCATCCGTTGCCAAAATATGCTGTGCTTTCTCTGCATCATGAAAATACATTGCTTTCTGATACATCATAAATTGTTCCATTGATGAAAACCTGACACCATCAATCACAAAATCAGATTGATACCAGTTACTTAAAAAACCATTTTCCTCCTCCGGATTATGAAAGCAAATAACACGCATTATTCTTCACCGACCTTCTTCACTGCCAAATCAAGTTCCAAATCATGAAGTCCAAAATATGCTTTTTTCAAAAAATCAACCGGTATTTTTCTTAACACTTCACTGCTCGGAATATTATAAAACCACTGGTAATATGCATAAAATTCACCAATCCAATCCGGCATAAAACCTGGCATTGCATTTCCCGGTTTCAGACTATATTTTTCTGTATTTAAAAAGTAATTCCACAGCTCTTTTGCATCCATGGTGTTCACATATGCTTTTGCTTCATCAATACACTTCCTTGTTCTGCTGGCCATATATGTGTTTATAAAATCTTCTGTATCTTTATCCGGATATGTCTGTGCCACAAAATCAAACAGCTTTCCCTGATTTTCTACAACATCATCTAAATATGCATCTGGATATGCTCCCATTATTATCACCCCATCTCTAAAAAAGCGTACTAAACACATTTATGACTTTATTTGCGTCCGAATCAACAAGTTTCCTCATGTTATTTCTTGCTTCCGCATCCCTTTTATTATATTTATCATTAAATTCTTTATAATCAACCGCTTTTAATTCTTCCTTAATCTCGTGCAATCTCGAATACGCCAGCTTTGATTTCATACAATACTGAATTCCCAATCCGCCAAGAGAAAGCAGTTCTTCAAGAATTTCTACGTCTATATTATCCCGGACAAATTCTTTCGCAATGTAAAAATAAGAAGCATCCGCTCTCCAGCCTTTTATCACATCATACCTGCTGGTATCTACCCCATATTTCTCGATAAATTTAGCCGCCAGCACTCTATAGCGCTTTGAATCCGCTGCATCTCTATGCTTCATTAGTTCTGCAGGCCATGACATAATCGATCTTTCCTGAAAATCAAGAATTTCAAGACCTTCACAATCCAACTCATACTTATGAACCCATCCATTTTCCTCATTAGGTTTGCAAACTGCCCACTCTTTTGCCAGATCCATATCATCTGTCAAATAAAATCCGCGCCCATAATCATGTTTGTCATCTCCTCCCCCCCAAAAAGGTGTCACAATTTTATCAGAAGTACCGTGGTATAGAAATACTTTCTCCATTTTGCTCACATTCCTCCCTATACAAGCATGTTTTGAAGCATAAATTTCTCTCTTATATCTTTGAGAAATTGATAAGAATATTATATCAAAGTCAGTCTGCACTTACAAACAAATTACTTGCGTTCCATTCCTCTGACTCTGATCAGCGATCGTTGAATGGATGCCTGTGCAGGTGCGACATCCATTTTCCTCGTCGCCATGACAAAAAAGCATCTGCCTTTGTGAGTCGCCTCACCTTGACAGATGCTTTTTAACCATATCAAATTTATTTGAAATATCCTTACCGCATGCCTACTGTCTCTTTTCCAGCATGATAACAACAACAATCTTCGCAATGACCGCATACAGCACACTTAATGCGCACACCGAAAGGTTATGATACACCGCGCTATAATCATTCGCAGTCGCCATGATCATAACAAAGCTGATCAATGTGCCCACCATGCCAACCGGGACCAGAACTTCCTTTAATACTTTTAAAACTCCGACCAGATTCCTTTTTCCGGAAAGAAGCACTGCTGCACTGGAAAGCAGCACAACAACCGCGAAACTTCCCATATCCACATAATACGTCGGGTTCCCGCTCTGGGTCATTGCAAACATAAATGCAAATGCTGCAACCGCCAGTACAATACCTATGATCATATCTCTTATATTTTTCTTTTTGTTTGTCTCATTATCTTTCATTAAAGCCATGATTGTCTCCTCCGCTTTCCTGGGATAATCATCACCAGATAAACGCTCTCCGGACAAAAGCTCATTCACATTGATCTGCAATATCTCACACAGTTGTTGCAGATACCCCAGCTCCGGCATACTTTTTCCCGTCTCCCATTTGGAAATCGTCTTATCGCTCACGCCGATTTTTTCTGCCAGTTCGCGCTGCGTCATATTCTGCTGCTTTCGTACTTCCGCTATAAAATTTCCGATCTTTATCTGATTCATAATGATCCTCTTTTTCTCTCTGTTTACATTCTAAGAAGGCATGCACTTCATACTAAATATCCTATCAGAAAGCGTCGTAGAATCAACCCACAATCGTAGAATGCGCTCTACTTATCGGAGAAATTGGTGGGCGAATATATATTTTTACTCTATTTTGGCGGTTTAACGCTCACATTACCTATAATATGAAATTAATCACTTTCTTTTTCGTATCTCCTTATTTTTTTCAAAAATTCTGGAATGCGTACTTCCAATTCTTCATCACGACAAAAATCTCTTCTCATACAAGACATTACCTGATTCGTAACCTGATAATTCAACCGAACTCCTTTCGCGTCATTTTTATATTTCACAGCATGATTGGGACGAATCCCTATTTTCTCCGCTTCTGTAACTGCATCCATATTGGCCCCCATAAACAGAAATTGCCATCCGTATTCCTGCTTCTGCCCAATCATTTTTTTAACCATATTGGCAGAATATTCCTGACTGGCATTTTCTACTCCATCTGTTATAATTACGATAATCACTTTTTCTGCCTCGCAAGCATTCCATTGAAGCCTCCAATCGTATCACTTTCCAGACCTCCCATAGATCCGCTGCTTCACCAATCTTCCTTTACTATTCATAGCTTAATAAACTCAATATAATTCCAACAACACTAATGCAATTGCTTATTGATTGGCTTATTCCTAGAAATGCAAATAATGCATTAATATAAAACGGTGCAAGCATAACAAAAATGCAAACAGTTAATTTTTTCAATATTCTTGGTTTCATAATTATTCGTTCAATAAATGACCTAACATATTTTGTGGACACAATTGCAAAAACCAATCCTATTTCACTAATAATGTTATCAATGTATGAATTCCCTTCACCAAAGTAATCTCTTAATAATGCAAAACAACCTATTGTCACCGAAATAAGAATTATAGCTACCACAAATAAAAAAATTGATTATCTGATAATGAAATTTTATCTTGATTAATTTTTCTGTATTTTCCGTCCTTTCCTAAAATTCTATGATTTTTTTAATATATGTACAATCTTCAATTGTTATTTTATTCCCCAATATACACTCAGGTCCCTTAGCTTCAATAATATAATGCTTTTTAGCCATCTTCCATTCCTCCATATTAATATACATTATTATGAAACTATATCTGTTAACAATTTGCCTATTTTCTTCCCCGTAAACTCAGAAAACTCTAATATGTTGCTTATAATATCATCAACAAATGTATAATCCCCCACCCTATATGACAAAACAGTTGCTTTTTTCTTAATCATCTTTATTGTTCCATCTTCTTGCATCTTCGGAAATTCAACTTCTTTGTTTTTTTGAATTATATAATTATTTGAAACTGTAGATGGTCCTGTATAATGAGCAAAAGAATTCCTATATTTCTCCGCTTTTTGATACAACGCACTATTTAGTGTCTGCTGATTAAACTGCTTCCAGCTCAAAATCAGCAGACACTAAATACTTTAATTTATTGGTGGAAGATGTCTTCCATGTAGAAGATTGAGTCGGAGCAGCAATCCGGCTCTCCTTCTATTTTAGACATCTTTTCATATCCTTATCAACAACAACGATAAAATGCTACACAGTTATTAACAACCATGTACCGTCTGTGCTTCAGCCAAACGATAGAACAATCCCTTTTGATTCAGAAGTTCCTCCGGCGTTCCCGTCTCTGCGACGCGGCCCTGTTCCAGGACAACAACCTTATCGACGTTTGCAATCGTCCGCATACGGTGCGCAATAACCAGTACAGTTTTCCCCTGCAGCAACACGGACAGTGCCTGCTGAACCAAGTTCTCATTCTCCGCATCCATGGAAGCTGTGGCTTCGTCCAAAATAACTACCGGCGCATCCTTCAGGATCGCCCGGGCGATAGAGATACGCTGCCGCTCGCCTCCTGAAAGGGCGCAGCCATTCTCACCGATATTGCTGTAATAGCCGCCAGGCAGACGGGAAACAAACTCCTCGCACTGAGCTGCCCTGGCTGCCGCCAGCACTTCCTCATCTGTCGCCCCCGCCCGACCAAGGCGGATGTTCTCCATAACGGAATCGTCAAAAAGGGTCACATCCTGAAAGACGATGGCATAATTCTTAAACAGCGTTTCCGGCTCCACAGTCGTCACGTCCACGCCACCCAGCAGTACCTGACCGGCATCTGCATCCCAGAACCGGGCTGCCAGACGGGAAACAGTAGATTTTCCGCTGCCGGAAGGGCCTACAAGCGCAGTGATCTGCTCCTGTTTCGCTACAAAGGAAATCCCATTGAGTACAAGCTCATCATTGTACGAAAAGGAAACATCCTTAAACTCAATGTCGTACCCATTGTTCTTACAAACAGGCTGACCAGTCTGCTCCACTGTCGCTTCCATCTTCTTCGTCCGCTCAATGCTGACAAATGCAGAAAACAGTTCCGCCATCAGCATAAAGCAGGAACCAAAGGGTTCATAAACACGGCCTGCTACCAACAGATAAAGAATAAACATATTGACGGACAGCATATTTTGAGCTACCAACAGACCTCCAACCAGCAGAACTGCCACCAGCCCAAAGCGTACTGTCAGCTGCGCCAACGTCACAGCAGTACCTGGAGCCAGCTCATTACGAAACGCACACTTTACCACATAATCCAGTTTTTTCTCAACTCCATCCAGGTATTCCTGTTCCAGATCGGCGGAGCGAAGCTCCTGTATGGTATCCAGATATTCCTGCACCCCATCATAAGCGGCACGGTGAGCGTCATAATTGCGGCTTTCCGCTTTTGTCTGGGCCTTTCTGGCCGCTATCAAAATAAGCGCAGCTACCGGTACCGGCAGAACAATGCACAGCCCCATGCGCCAATCCATGATCAAAAGCCCCACGGACACAATCACAAACATAATGACTGTTCCAAAAAGACTGGGAACCGCATTGGAAAAAATTCTTTCCAGTTTAGAGCAGTCACCCATCATGGTTGTTGTCAGATCAGACAGATCACGCTGACCGAAAAATGCCAGTGGGAGCCGCCGCAGCTTTTCCGCCAGGGTAATTCTCCGGTTAGCGCTTTCTTCGTAAGCCACTTTATAAGTCAGGTTATACTGAACCCATTGGGTTATGAAGATCAAAAGTAAGAGAACCGCCGCCATCAGAACTATCACTCCTGGCTGCATTGTCAGTCCAGTCTCCCCGCAGAGCCTGTTCAGAAGTCCCATGGTCACCAGCATCAAGAGGGAAATGGGAGCCATGATGCACAAATGTCCTATCGTAGTTGCCACAATCCCGTGCTTTAATTCCCGTTCCCCCTGATCGCTTAATGCGAATAATTTCTTCAGCATGGTTTCACCTCCTCTTTCCGGTCAATCTTCCAGGCGATTGCCTGATTGTAATCTGCCCACATATGGGCATACTCGCCATTCTTACCAAGCAGTTCCTGATGCGTTCCCTGTTCTACCAGACGCCCTGCTTTCATTACCAGGATCTGATCCGCATCCTGAATGGTGGACAGCCGGTGCGCAATCATAATGACTGTTTTTCCCTTTGTCAGTTCCTTCAGGGCTGCCTGAATCTGTACCTCATTTTCCGGGTCTGCAAATGCCGTGACTTCATCCAGAATGATGACCGGTGCGTCCTTCAGAATTGCTCTGGCAATAGCCACCCGCTGTACTTCTCCTCCTGAAAGATAGACGCCTTTCCCGCCCACGATGCTCTCAATGCCCTCCGGCAGCTTTGCCAGAATATCATCACACTGTGCCAGACGGGCTGCCCGCAGGATATCTTCCCGGCTGGCATTTTTGCAGCCGCCGCGGATATTTTCCTCCAGTGTTGTTTTCAGTAATTTGGGATTCTGGAAGACAAAAGCAATCTTTCCCATGACTTCCTGTCGGGAAATCTCAGAAAGTTCCACGCCGCCCAACGTAATACGCCCCTCCTGCACATCATAAAAGCGGGGGACCAGGGTCCCGATGGTGGTCTTGCCGGAGCCGGAATGTCCCACCAGTGCCGTAACGGTTCCGGCTTTCGCTGTAAAACTGACATCTGAAACCGCAGGCTGTTCGCCTGTGGGATAGGTAAAGGTCACATGCTCAAAGCTAATGTCGCTGCCCTGTGCCATTTGTGGCTCCTGTGCCTCTGACTGCTCTCTGGCAAGCAGAATTGCGTCAATCCGCCGCATAGATTCCATAGCCTGCATCTTATAGTTGCTCATGTACATGATCTTGTTGAGAACAGATGCGCATGCAGGTGCAAAAATCAGATAAAACAGGAAATTCTCTATAAAGGCAGTCAAATCTGCCGCCGAAGTCATGCCTATGAGTGCGGCAGGGATCAGCACAAGAAAAGCGGCATTGACCACAGTATTGAAGCCCACATATCCGGGCTTGCAGGTCATAGTAAAGGCCAGTGCGTCATCCCGATAAGCATTGATCGCTTCCTTGAAGCGCCGTAACGAATGTACCGACTGTCCAAATACCTTTATCACGGAGATTCCCCGGACATACTCCACCGCCTCGTGGTTCATTTCCTCCTGAGCGTCCTGATAGTGCTTCATGAAATTCATGGTTTTTTCGCCCATCATTGTCATCTGGCAGGCAAAGCTTGCAAGCATCAGAACGATCAGCGGAAGGCCAATGCGCCAGTCCATAGCCAGCATCAGCACAAGGCTGGCAACCGTCGTGACCTGAGCGCTCACCAGATCCGGCAGCTGATGGGCAAGGTAAGTCTCCATTTGGGCGCTGTTTTCATCAATGATTTTTCTTAGCTTTCCGCTGGGATTTTCCTCAAAATACCCCATTGGCATCCTGGACAAATGACGGAGCGCTGCCATTTTTAAATTCTTTTCTGTATGAAAAGCTGCGGTATGGGAGCACATAAGTGCCGCAAAATTAATGATCAGCCCGGCCAGTTCCAGCGCCAATGCCCACACGCCCCACTGCACCAGGGACGAGATAACAAAACCTCCTCCGGTCAGTCCGGTTAAAAGCACACGGGCCGCAAAATAAACACACACAAACGGTCCCAGAAGGAACAAGGCGCTGATGCCGGACAACAACTGCGCAGCGCCCAGTAGGGGACGATGCCGTCCTGTAAACTCTAGCAGGCGCGGAATACCGGTTTTCTGCGGCTTCTTTGTCTGCGCATCCTCTCCAAATACCTTCTTCATATAAATCACTCCTCTCTCATCAAGCGGTATAAATTTCTTTACTTCCCCTGCGTGGATATGCAGAATATGGGTCGCACAGCGCAAGATCAGCTCCGGATCATGTGTCACGATCAGGGTACTGGCTGCCTGTTTATTGGCTGCACGGATCAGCTCCGCTGTCCGCAGCAGATTTTCTCCATCCTGACCGCTGGTCGGCTCATCATAGAGCATTAGTTTTCGCTTCATGCAAAGAGCTGTTCCCAGAGAAAGCCTTTGTTGCTGACCTCCGGAGAGGGAGCCAGGGTGACGGTTCTCCATACCATTTAAGCCCAGCGCTGTCAAAACCTCTTTGCCCTTTTCTTCTGACAGTGCCGGATTATTCAAGGTCAATTCACCCAATACCGTATCGCTGAACAGTTGATGTCCTGCCTCCTGCATGACCAGGTAGACCTGCTCCGGCAGCTTTTTATGCGCGATCTTCTTGCCGTCGATCCGTACTGTACCCGTATGCTTCAAAAGACCTGCCAAGCAAAGACTGAAAGTGGATTTTCCGGCACCGTTTTCTCCGATCACCGCTACGATTGCCCCTGACGGTATTTCTAAATGCGGCACATTCAGTACCTGGCGCATCTGGCGGCTAAACTGAAGCCCATCTATTTCCAGCCCGATACTCTTTTGTTTTATCAGCCCCATATCGGGCCTCAGTTCATAAAGCTGCTCCCGCTTTACTGCCCTGAGTCCCAACGCTTTGCGCTTCTCCAGCGAAAGATCTGCCGCTGCTTCCGGCGTAAATTCCTGCCTGATCCGGCCATCCTCCAGCAGCACATAACGGTCAGCGATTCCCTCCAGATACCACAGCCGATGCTCTGAAATCAGCACAGTTCTTCCTTCATCTTTCATCATGCGGATCAACTTCTGCAGTTTTCGGATGCTCTCCATATCCAGATTAGAAGAAGGCTCATCCATAACGATGACCGACGGTAAAGCCGCATAAACGGAGCCGCAGGCGATCTGCTGTTTCTCGCCGCCTGACAGTTCAAAAATATTCCGGTCCATCAGCTCCTGCAGGTTCAGACGATAGGACACCTCCTCCAGACGCTTCTTCATCTGCGGGCGGGGGACATTCTGATTTTCCAGATTAAAAGCCATCTCTCCGGTCGTATCCAGATGGAAAAACTGGGTACGGGGATTCTGGAAGACACTTCCCACAATCCGGGACGTTTGGGGCAACGGTGTCTGCTGCATTTCCTGTCCGCCTACAAGGACATTCCCCTCCAGTTTCCCGGCATAAAAATGAGGGATAAGACCGTTTACCAGGCGAAGCATGGTCGTCTTCCCACATCCGCTTTTCCCACAAAGTACCACACATTCTCCGCGTGATGCCTGAAAGCTTACATCAGACAGCACCTGCATTTCATTTGCTTCCCCGTTCTGGTAAGAAAAGGAAACATGATTCAGTTTGATCAAAACATCTCCTCCCTTCCTCAGAAACAAAGATTCCAGAACAGCAGTCCGGCAGAAACAGCTATTATACACCAATCCAGAGCCTTCATACGAACCTCCGCATAACTGGTTCGCGGCATATTTTTGTCAAACCCCCGCGCCATAACAGCAGCTGACATCTCATCCACGATAACCGAGCACTGCAGCAAAAAGGGAACCAGCATATATTCCATCATCTGCAGCGGACGACGAAGAACATTTTTCCATGTCAGCGCCATCCCTCTTAAACGGAGCGCCTGATTCACCATCTGCCATTCTTCCTGGATAGTCGGGACAAAACGGAGCATCACCGCCAGAGGAATGATGACCTCGTTTGGCAGATGCATCTGAGTAAATGCACTGATATATTCCCCAATCCTAGAAGTCTGTGTCACAATATAAAAGGCTGCAAACATCGGTAAAATAAACCGGCAGAAATGACATGCCAGCATGATGATATTCTGCAGTATCCCTGACAATCGCGGTGCTAGAAACAGATCGCATAAAAACATAACTGCAAAGATAAGACCGGTATAAAAAGCCCTCTTCCATTTCTGGCACAGAAGCGTTATCCCCCCACACAGGGCAAGAAGGACAAATTCCTGCGGATGTGTCAGCCCGGAAAATGCCGAGAGGCAGGCGGCAATAAATACTGCCAGCTTACTTCTCGGATCCAAAAGACCTCTGGAAATCTTTTCGCAGTTCACGCTGTAATACCGGCTTTCACAAAATGTTTTTTCAGGATCTTTCTTCCAAACAGACCGCCAAGCAATCCGCCCACCAAAGCCAAAGCAATCAGCACAAGAACAATCCAGCTGGGCGTCAGCTTATCCAGCGTTGCGATATATTCTTCTCCATAGTACCCTGCACAACTTTCTAAGAAGGCGTCCTTTGCCAGAACAAGGGCAAAGAAGGGACCCATAGAAGTCAGGTTGAACACACAGTAGCTGACTGCCAGCGCACCTGCGGATTTGCGTCTTTTTGCGGTAATGAGTTCAGCGATTAATCCCCATACAACTGCAAAAATCAGCGGATAAATGGTTGTCATGGACGTAATCAGCCCCACCAGGATCGCCAGCACCAGGATCGCACCGGTGCGCGGCACCTTGGTGGCATACAGCATATACACAGTTCCCAGTATGATGCCGGCAATCAACGGCGTTGCCAGAAAGAGGATTGGAACAATTGTCAGGACTGAAGACAACACCGTGAGCAGCACTAAATAAATTGCGCCAAAGGCGCCCGCGGTAATTAAATCCTTTGTGGTAAGTTTTGTTTTCATATGTATTTCTTTCCTTTCTGCATCTTTGGTTAGTCTGCGCTAACTCATACATATTACCATGTGAAAGATTCTTTTACCACTCTGAAAAGCCATGTCTTGTGCATAATGCTCCAAAAAGCCAAAAAATGACACCTCCATCTGGAAGGTGTCACTATGATTTTCTTCTACTTTTTTTCCTTTCGATAGACACTTGGTCTGCAGCCTATCACCGCATGGAATGCCTCTGAAAATTTGCTTGGATTCTGATAACCCATTTCCAGCGCAATTTCGCTGATTTTTTTATCTGACTGGCGCAAAAGCTGTGCCGCCCGATGCATTTTGTAACTACGCAAATATGCATAAGGTGATTCGCCATAAATTTGCCTGAATCCATCTTTTAACTGAGTCAGACTTAAATTGTGCTCCAATGCCAGTTCCTTCAGATTGGTCCGGTGCTCCATATCCTGTACCAGATGCTCCCTGACATGCTTGATCCGCTCCACAGTCACTCCCGAAATATAGTCCTGGTTCTCCTCAAAAAGAGTTTGTCTGAATTGGAAATGATAAAGGAGCTCCAAAATCTTCAGCCGCAAAAAGGGCAGAGACGGACGATCCAGATGTGTATACAGTTCCTGATATACATGCTCTATTTCCGCATTGCGGCGAAATACCGGGGATCTTGATTCAAGAGAATATTTCTCTGTGATTGCCTCCGCACTGATTTGAAAGGTCTGAAGCTCCGGTACATCCTTCATGACCTCCGGAAACAAAATAATAGTGGACCCATAAAAGCAGTTCAACGGGAAGGAAGACGCGATTGGCGGGTGCATCTGGCTGTTCAGGGTAATATCGCCTTCTCCCATATAGAGATAATTCCGGCTGTCAAACGCACATTCAAACCGCCCCTTCCGGCAATGATTGATCCCGATTACATTCTGCTTTTCACCGCTTCGGAAACAGCTCTCAGAAGAAAAATCTACAACCATGAGCTGTACTCCCGGAAAAATGTCATACAGCCACATATCGGCGGTGCCATCCTTTACCTGAAAATCCACATAGGTCACAAAGGATTCCTTCCCCAGTATTTTTTTGTCCTGTCTTAAATAATTCAATTCCTCCATGGCTGACGCATCTCCTATGACAAAGCTGAATGGCGTTTATATCTATCCTATTTTCTCAGTATTACCAGCTTGTTAGAAAGGTTTTTAACAGGCTGTATCCATCCCAGCAACTTATAGACAGGATACAGTTCCTTCATCCCTTCGACCAAACTCACATCCTCGGCCCATGTAAGCCCCGACACCATGTTCTCCAGTTCCTTCCCGCTTTTCAGACCCCAGGTAAAACGAGCCTTACTGGCCTCAATCGATTTCTCCTTCATGTGCCGCATGATAAAAGGATTCATAATCTCCATAATGATCTCCGCATGTTCGAACCGGCTACAGATAATGAATAGAATTTTCTTTACATCCGCCTCGGTTAAGTACATGACCAGCCCTTCGATCACAACAAGCACTTCGCCCGTCGGATCTTCGATTTCCGCTGCCCAGCTCTCATCCATAGCGGACTTGGCGATCATGGAGATACGCCCATGTTCGTTCAGAAAACGCCGCCGGATGTCGATCACCTCCGGCAGGTCCAGATTGTACCAACGAACCTGTCCATTATCCAGCCGGTAGACCCGTGTATCCAGGCCACAGGCGATATTAACAACAGTTGCATCCGGATGTTCCTCTAAAAAGGCACCCACCATCTGATCCAACAGAATGGTGCGGGCAATCACACCGCTGCTCATGGCAGCATCCTTCTCCGCCTTGGAAAAGTCATAGTCCAGCTGCTTCACGATTTCTATAGCCTTCGCATCATAAAATTTATGTTCCTTCTTCTGAGAATGGGCCGCCCGGGCAAACAGAGTCTGCAGCATAGTTTCCGGGACGCCATGAATCTTTACTTTTTCCATATCTGTCATGTATGAGCGCCCTCCTTATGGTTAGTCAAAGCTAATCATAGTTTACAACACCACCCCGGAAAAGTCAATTTGTATTCCTTTTGAGCTTTCGATATAAATCTTCAAACTGAAATAATTGCTTGTGGATGGAGCACAAATACTTAAATAAGAAATCTCCTGTCACTTCCATATGAGCCAATTCCGCCTGTCGTATCTCCATAAACAACCTTTCTTTTGTGACAAAATTCCCCATCAGCAAGCACTGATGGGGAACATTTACAAACTATACTATTTTTATCCCACCTGTATAGCAAGTGGCTTCATTTACAAACTGAATTATTTATATCCCGCGCCATCAGCAAGCGGCAAACATTTACTTCTAGTACAGCTTCGCACCCGCCGGGATATGGTTATCCACCATCAGAAGATGGAGCTTCTCTTCGCCCTCTTCCTCATGCACTGCGGAAAGTAACATACCACAGGAATCAATGCCCATCATCGCTCTTGGCGGAAGGTTCGTGATCGCGATCAGTGTCTTACCAACCAGTTCTTCCGGTTCGTAATATGCATGGATTCCACTGAGGATCGTGCGGTCTGTGCCGGTTCCGTCATCCAGTGTGAACTGTAACAGCTTCTTGGACTTCGGTACTGCAACACACGCTTTAACCTTTACTGCACGGAAATCTGATTTGCTGAAAGTATCGAAATCAACGGATTCCTCGAACATCGGCTCAACCTTTACCTTGGAGAAATCAATCTTCGCATTTGGTGTGAAAAATCCATTGTTGTCGCCCGCAGCATTTGCAGATCCGCCAGAAACTGCCTTTGCAGCTTTCTTGTCGGAATCCAGACTCTTCATCGTCGGGAAGAGCAGTACATCGCGGATCGCCGGTGAGTTTGTCATCATCATGACCATACGGTCGATTCCGAATCCGATTCCACCGGTTGGCGGCATACCGTGGCTCAATGCATTTAAGAAGTCCTCATCGGTATGGTTTGCCTCTTCATCTCCGGCTGCAAACAGTTCTTCCTGTGCAGCAAAACGTTCTCTCTGATCGATCGGGTCGTTTAATTCGGAGTACGCGTTTGCCATTTCCCATCCGTTCATGAAGAACTCGAAACGTTCTACATAATCCGGATTCTCCGGTTTCTTTTTGGTAAGCGGAGAAATTTCGATCGGGTGATCCATAATAAATGTCGGCTGAAGCAGATGTTCCTCTACGAATTCTTCGAAGAAGAGATTTAAGATATCGCCCTTCTTATGTCTCTCTTCATATACCACATGATGCTCGTCTGCCGCTTTTCTTGCTTCCTCTAATGTGTGGATCTCGTTAAAGTCCACGTTTGCGTATTTCTTGACCGCATCGATCATGGTCAGACGCTCGAACGGCTTGGAGAGGTCGATCTCAAGATCTCCATAATGAAGTATCTCGGATCCGGTCACTTCTTTTGCCACATGACGGTACAGTTTCTCGGTCAGATCCATCATGCCGTGGTAATCGGTATATGCCTGATAAAGCTCCATCAGCGTAAATTCCGGATTGTGTCTGGTGTCAAGTCCTTCGTTACGGAATACACGTCCGATCTCATAGACACGCTCCATGCCGCCGACGATCAGTCTCTTTAAATAAAGTTCCAGAGAAATACGAAGATGCAGATCCTCATCCAGCGCATTAAAGTGTGTATTAAACGGTCTTGCCGCCGCACCGCCTGCGTTCTGCACAAGCATCGGAGTCTCAACTTCCATGAATCCCTCACCGTCTAAGTAATGACGGATACTGCTGATGACTTTGGAACGTTTTACGAAAGTCTCTTTTACATCCTGGTTCATGATAAGATCCACATAACGCTGACGATAACGCATATCGGTATTGGTCAGTCCATGGAACTTCTCCGGAAGGATATTTAAGCTCTTCGCAAGCAGTGTAACCTCTGATGCATGGATGGAAATCTCACCGGTCTTGGTTGTAAACACTTCGCCCTTGATACCGATGACATCACCTACATCATATTTCTTGAAATCCTTGTAGGATTCTTCTCCGATGCTGTCTCTTGCAACGTATGCCTGGATGCTGCCCTTTAAATCCTGCACATTGCAGAAGGAAGCCTTTCCCATCACGCGCTTGAACATCATACGTCCGGCAACGGAAACCGTCTTACCCTCGAGGTCATCATAATTATCCCTGATCTCTGTGCTGTGATGTGTCACATCATATTTTGTGATCTGAAACGGGTCTTTGCCGTTTTCCTGAAACTCTTTTAATTTATCCTGACGCACCTTGATCAGCTGATTTATATCCTGTTCCTGTACGTTCTTTTGTTCCGCCATCTTCATTCTCCTTCATTTTTATTTTCCAGCCACGGAAGTTGATCCTGTCATAAAATCAGATTCTGACTCCGGATCTTTCCGGCTGCTTTCTAGTTTGAGCGCTGGATCTCAAGTACCTTATATTCCAGCTCGCCCACATGGGTCTCAACCTTTACGACATCACCGATCTTTGCGCCGAGCAGTGCCTTGCCGACCGGAGACTCATTGGAGATCTTGCCTTTTAAGCTGTTTGCCTCGGTGGAACCGACGATCTTGTATTCAAGCTCCTCATTTTCTTCCACATCAAGGATCTTTACCTTACATCCGATGCTGATCTTATCCAGCTCTACTTCTTCTTCTACAACGACTTCCGCGTTCTTTAAGATCTTCTCGATATCTTCGATACGAGCCTCAATGTCACGCTGCTCGTCTTTCGCTGCATCGTACTCCGCGTTCTCGGACAAGTCACCCTGTTCTCTGGCTTCTTTGATCTTCTGCGCTACTTCTTTTCTTCTGACTACTTTTAAGTTCTGTAATTCTTCTTCCAGTTTCTGTAGTCCCTGATAGGTCAAAATGTTTTTCTTATCCATGCTTGCTTTCTGTCCTTCCTGTTTCTTCTTTCTATTGTTCCGAAAATCCCGCAAAAACATCCTTGGAACTTCCGCTTTCTTCTCTTAGGTCTAGTCCTTTAACAATCACAGTATTATACCCGATAGGCACCAGAATGTCAAGGTTTTCGCCGCTTTGCCAGGGTATTTTATAGATGGGGATATAGCAGTATCCGCCCGTTTTCTCCGGTGTGCAAAAATGTCCGTTCCGCTCAAAATCCAGGATCACATTTCCGGGAAACAGAAACGGGGATTCCGCTCCCGCATGCCGCTTCTCCCTGACCGAAACCATAAGCCCGTATTCTTCTTCCATCCGCGCCGCATATGACGAGAAAAAATCCGGACGTTCCGTTAGGATCGTAAGCGCGTTTAAATCCCGCTCCAGCTCGTGCAGAACAGTGACAATATCTTCCTCCATCAAAAGAAGCTCTGGCTTTTCTTCATCAATACAGACCGGCGCAAAATCGCGGTAGCTTATCCCACGCTTTTTTAATACCTGCTCCATGATGTTCCGAAACTGCGGCAGATAGGGATTTTCCACCCACATCTCCGGTTCCTTTGCCGCACTTCCGATGCCGTCTTTCTTTTTTCGTCTTTTCTGTCTCCACTTTTTTAAAAATGCACCGATCGCGCGCCATCCCATATCCACACGGTCATCCGCCATACGCCGTACCTGCTATCCGTTTTTCTCATTATATGTCAAAAAGCGCCCGAATAATTCCTCTAACTGTTCATAGCTTTCCACTTCATTGATGGCACTGCGCAGGCGTGCCGCATTCGGATAGCCCGCCGTATACCACGCCGCATGTTTGCGGATCTCGCGTATCCCGGTATAGTCTCCCTTGAACGCAAGCTGCATTTTCGCATGGCGCAGCATCATTTGTACCATTTCCTCCGCCGTCGGTTTCGACAGATGTTCTCCGGTCTTAAAATAATGCAGGATCTGCGCAAAGATCCACGGATTTCCCTGTGCGCCGCGCGCGATCATAAAGCCGTCACAGCCGGTCTGTTCTTCTATGCGGATCGCGTCCTCCGGCGTCAGGATATCGCCGTTTCCGATCACCGGGATCTTTACCGCTTCTTTGACCTGTCTTATGATGTCCCAGTCCGCCCTGCCCGAATAGTACTGCTCTCTCGTGCGCCCGTGGACCGCGATCGCTGCCGCGCCGCTTGCTTCTGCCACTTTTGCCATTTCCACCGCGTTGATATGCGCATCATCAAACCCTTTGCGGATCTTTACCGTCACCGGTTTTTTGATAGCACGCGCGGTCTTTTCTATGATCTTTCCCGCAAGCACCGGATTTTTCATCAGTGCGGAGCCGTCGCCGTTGTTTACGACTTTCGGAACCGGACAGCCCATATTGATATCGAGAATGTCAAACGGCCTTTCCTCGATCTTTTTTGCCATCTCACTCATGATCTCCGGATCCGAGCCAAAAAGCTGCAGGGAAACCGGATGCTCCCTCTCATCGATCGCCAAAAGCTGCTCGGTATTTTTATTGTTGTAATAGATGCCCTTGGCACTCACCATTTCCATGCACAAAAGTCCCGCGCCCTGCTCTTTGCAGAGCAGACGAAATGGCAGGTCTGTCACGCCTGCCATTGGTCCGAGCACCAGATTGTTTTCTAAAGTCACATTTCCGATCTGTAATGTTTTCATATTATTTTCCGCCGTCTGCCTGTCCCTTTTTTTGTCTCTCATAAATAAAACGCATTCCCTGAAGCGTCAGTGTCGCGTCATAGATATCAATGCTTTTTGTCTCTTTCGCGATGATCTTTCCGAGTCCTCCGGTCGCAACCACTTTGATCCCGGCAAGGCCTGCTTCCTGTTTCATATGTTCCACGATATATTCTGTCTGGCCGATCTGACCGTATACAAGTCCCGCCTGTATGCTGCTTATCGTCTCTCTTCCAAGGATCGATGCCGGCTTTTTGATCTCGATCTCCGGCAGTTTCGCGGTTCCCTGGGAGAGTGCCTTCGCAGACACCCGGATTCCCGGCGAGATCACGCCTGCCAGAAATACGCCGTTTCCATCCACGAGGTCAAACGTTGTCGCTGTTCCAAAGTCAATGACGATGACCGGTCCGCCATAAAGCTCATACGCGCCGACCGCATCCACGATACGATCCGCCCCGAGCTGTCTCGGATTTTCTGTCGCGATGGAAAGCCCGGTGGTAATGCCCGGTTCGACCAAAATCGGCGTGACATTGAAATATTTGATCACCGCACTCGTCAGTGAATGCATGATATCCGGCACGACCGATGAAAAGATCGCGCTGTCGATCGCGTTCGGGCTGATCCCGTTGTTGGCGAGAAGTCCACGGATCTCGGTTCCGTACTCATCCGAAGTACGCGGAAGATTGGTCGTCATCCGAAATGTCGCGACCAGCCGTTCCCGTTCAAACGCTCCGAGTGTGATATTGCTATTTCCCACATCAACTGCTAACAGCATATCTATTCCTCCTTCAGTCCTTCGCCCAGGAAAACTACCCGGTAATACATCTGCAGTGCCTCGAGCAGCTCCTGCTTTTCATTCCGCAGCTGCTTGATCTTCAACACGCTTCCGATCTCATCATAGAGCAGATCGCCCTCTTCCACTTCCGTCCGGAATTCCAGATTGCCCTCGGCGTCAAACACCAGCTGCAACGTTCCGCCCACATCCTCGGTAAACAGCACGCACATGATCTGCAATTCTTCTTTGATTGCCTCCGGAAGTCTGGAAAAATCACGGTTTAAATAAAATTTTCTCGTATAGGAACTTGATCCGCATAATATCACTTCATTCTGAAACATTGTAACTTACCTCAATCTGTCTTATCCTGTTATCGCTTTATCCGATCATACATAGCCATATACGCCACGCACGGACACTTCTCCGGCGGACACCAGCCGTCTTGCCTCCCATGTATCCACGATCAGCTCTCCGCGGTCGGTGATGCCCATCGCCTTTCCCTCGTACGGCTCTTTCGAATCTAAGACACGCACTTTCTGTCCCCGGTTGATCAGATAACTGTCGTACTCTTTAACCAGGCTGCTCAAATCCTGTGTTTTCTCATAAAGTTCATAATAATCTTCAAACTCTTCCCAGATCTTTTCGATCAGCATGGCACGGTTTACATGTTTTCCACTCTCAAGATAGATCGAAGTTGCCACATCTTTGATCTCCTCCGGGAACTCCTCATTGCCCACATTGATCCCGATCCCGATCACAATGTAGTTTACATAATCCATCTGTGCGCTCATTTCCGTTAAAATACCACAGACTTTTTTGCCGTTTATCACGATATCATTCGGCCATTTGATCTGCACCGGAAGATCCACCATATGCTCAATGCCTTTCGCGACCGCCAGTGCGGAGACGAGCGTAAGCATGGAAGCATTCTGCGGTTCGATCTCCGGCCGGAGCAGAAGGGTCATGAAAATGCCGGTTCCCGCAGGGGACTCAAAGCTTCTGCCCCGTCTGCCTCTGCCGCTCTCCTGCTTTCCGGCAACGACAAGCGTACCGTTTGGCGCATCTCCCTCGCCCAGACTTTTGGCCTGTGTGTTGGTCGAATCCGTCACATCGAAATAACAGATCTCCGTACCGACCCACTTTGTCTTTCGTATGCTGACAAGCTCGTTTTTGCTTAAGATATCCGGTGTCTTTACCAGGTGATAGCCCTTGTTTTGTACCGATTCGATCTCATAGCCTTCTTTTTTCAACTGGTTCATCGCTTTCCACACCGCAGTGCGGGAAACGCCAAACCGCTCACACAGTTCCTGACCGGACACATAGCCGTCCGTATCTTTTAATATCGTTAATATCTCTGCCTTCATATCCGTCCCCTGACTCTTCTTTCCCTCCGGGTTATCAAACCGCTTTATGCCAACGTCGCGTACATGACCGCCTTGATCGTATGCATGCGGTTCTCTGCCTCGTCAAATACCACGGACTTTTCGGATTCAAACACTTCATCTGTCACTTCAAGCTCGGAAAATCCGAATTTTTCATAGACCTGTTTTCCGATCTTGGTCTTTAAGTCATGGAATGCCGGAAGACAGTGCATAAAGATCGCCTGCTCACCCGCAATGTCCATCAGCTTTTTGTTGACCTGATACGGCATCAGATCTTTTAAACGTTCTTCCCAGATCTCATCCGGCTCACCCATGGACACCCAGACATCGGTATAAATGACATCCGCGCCCTTTACTGCTTCTATGTCCTCGGAAAGCGTGATGCTTCCACCGTTTTCTGCCGCTACTTTTTTACAGTAGTCCACAAGCTCCTGCTCCGGGAAATATTTTTTGGACGTACATGCGACAAAATCCATACCGAGTTTCGCGCAGGTCACCATCAGCGAATTTCCCATGTTATAGCGGGCATCTCCCATATACGCGAGTTTTACGCCCTTGATACGTCCCAGATGCTCACGGATCGTTAAAACATCTGCCAGCATCTGTGTCGGATGGAACTCATTGGTCAGTCCGTTCCACACCGGAACTCCCGCATATTCTGCCAGTTCTTCCACAATGTCCTGTCCAAATCCGCGGTACTCGATCCCGTCGAACATTCTTCCAAGGACGCGCGCGGTATCCGCGATACTTTCTTTTTTGCCGATCTGGGAACCTGACGGATCCAGATAAGTCACATGCATTCCGAGATCATGTGCTGCCACTTCAAACGAGCAGCGGGTTCTTGTACTGGTCTTCTCAAAGATCAGCGCAATATTTTTGCCAGCCAGTGCATCATGCGCAATCCCTTTTTTCTTTTTGTCTTTTAATTCCGCTGCAAGATCTACCATGTAAAGAATTTCTTCCGGGGTAAAATCTTTCAGTTTTAAAAAATTACGTCCTTTTAAGTTCATTTTTCTGCTTCCTTTCTATGTAGTCATTACAACAATCGGGCTGTCAAATTTTTCGACAGCCCGTTCTTTATTTGTTATATTACCAAATGCTTCTTCGCTTAGCTTTCCTTTGCTACTTCCACAACGGATTTCGCAAGTCCCGCGATCCCCTGGATCTCGGACGGGATGATGATCTTGGTCGCTTTTCCATCGGCTGCCTTTGCAAATGCTTCAATACTCTTTAACTGCAGTACATTTGCATCCGGTCCTGCCTCTTTTAAGAAACGAAGTCCGTCGGCGTTTGCCTGCTGGATCTTTAAGATCGCCTGCGCCTGACCTTCCGCCTCGCGCATGGTCGCTTCCTTCTTTGCTTCCGCGCGTAAGATCGCTGCCTGTTTTTCCGCTTCTGCTTCGAGAATCGCGGATTCCTTCTTACCTTCCGCAACAAGGATCGTAGATTTCTTCTCACCTTCTGCTCTGGTAACCGCCTCACGTCTCTCACGTTCTGCTTTCATCTGTTTTTCCATGGCATCCTGGATCGCTTTCGGCGGAATGATGTTCTTTAATTCCACACGGTTTACCTTGATTCCCCATGGATCTGTCGCAACATCCAGAGACGCGCGCATCTTGGTGTTGATGGTCTCTCTTGAAGTCAGTGTCTCGTCAAGTTCGAGATCACCGATGATATTACGGAGTGTTGTCGCGGTCAGGTTCTCGATCGCCATGATCGGATTTTCCACACCGTAGGTAAATAACTTCGGATCTGTGATCTGAAAATATACAACAGTATCAATCTGCATCGTAACATTATCTTTTGTAATAACCGGCTGTGGCGGGAAATCCACTACCTGTTCCTTTAAGATCACTTTTTTTGCAACACGGTCTAAAAACGGCATTTTAAAGTGAAGTCCTACGCCCCATGTCGCCAGATAGCCTCCGAGACGCTCCACTACCATCGCATGTGCCTGCGGCACGATTTTAATACAATTCACTAAAATAATTAACACAACTGCCAGAAGAATTACTACTGCAATGAATGCACCCATCTGTCATACCTCCCTGATTTTGTTCAATAGATATTTTATCAATAGAATTATCTTACTATATTTCATTTGAGAATACAACAAAAATTCCAAAAGAAAAAGACCATAGAAAGGGGCTTTGCACCATCCCTCACATATGGTCTTCGCAATTTTTATTATTTATGCATCGATGTACTTAAAAGAATACATGATTTCCAATCACAACACCCGCGCGTCCGGAACTTGCGCGACGGAACGATACGCATCCGCCGGTATTGTCGCTTCCGTTTATCGCTTCCTGTGCTGCCTGCATACAGCTTCCGCTGACGCCGCTCGCGATCACACCCTGTACACTGGATGCTGTTGTAAACTGGCCGCCCTGATAGATGACACCGGAAATGGATCCCGGATATCCACCGCTTCTGACACGGTTCATAACCACCGCTCCGACTGCCACTTTTCCTTCGTAGCACTCAGAACCTGCCTCTAACTGGATCAGTGCCGCAAGAAGTGTCACATCATCTGTGGATGCCGCTACCGCAGCCTTCTGTGTGGTCGTCACACCGCTGCTCTCGCTCGCTTTCTTCTCTGCTTCCGCAGCCGCTGCCGCGCGCTCTTCCTCGATGGAGATCGCGTCTCCCACGGAAATATCAACTGTAACATACGGTGCCGCTACATATGCGAGCTTGTCATCATACTCTACCGCTACCCAGCCATCGGTACTTGCGGATTCGGTATCCACGGTAAGCACCTGACCTTCGTATACCGCATCGATAACAGTCGCATTCTCATTCGGCTCTGTTCTTAATCTGAGTCCGCCGGTCATAACCTTTGCTTCTGTCTGACAGTCTTTCTTTGCCAGTTCATACGCATCCATGCCAAACGCACAGTATGCATTTAATACATATCCGTCTACGGAACCGGATCTTACATGTGTCCAGGTATCGCCCTGTTCCACGATCTCTGCCGCATCACCCTTGTAGAGCTTTCCGACCACTTCCGCATTTTCATCACCCGCCGCACGAATATTCAGATATTCGTTGACACTCGGCATCAGACGGTTCTCCCACTCTGCCTGCTCCTGCTCCAACTGCGCGGCAACCGCGTCTGACTGGATGTCATTTGCCGTATTTTCAACAACTGTCGCCTCGCTCGAAGCATTGGCATCTGCCAGGTCTTCCTGTTCCTGCATGGCTGCTTCATCCTGCCCCGCAAGCGCTTCTTCTGCCGTTTCTTCCGTCTCCACTACGTCCGCATTCTGCTGTTCTTCTACCTGTGCGTCCTGCGCGTCTTCGGATGTGTCTGTTATATTCTGTGAATCCTCATCAGTAATCTCCACCGGCATACTCTTTGTCTCATCCGCCGGTAAAGTCTCAGCCAACCCTGTCTGTGCTGTCTCGTCTGCACCGCCTTCCTCGGAAGCCGCCACCAGCTGCGCGTCGGAATGTTCCACGCTCACTTCTGCTCTGCCCGTCTCTACCAGCGCCATCTGTCTGGTAATGCCTGCTACCGCGGTATAGTTCTCATCTGCGGTAACCACTGTCTGGACTGCAGCCGTTGCCTTTTCATCCGAAACAACCTGACTTGTAACTGATGTGGCCGTTGTCATTACCACCAGCATTCCTGCTACGATAGAACCCTCGACCACTTTCCTGTTTAAATTCATATTTCCCTCCATATTTTGCATAGTGCTAAATTATTGAAATAGTATTACACTCATATGATGATTTATGCAATTTTATTACATTTGTTACGAATTTATTACAAATGGGATTATAGCAAAGAATACGGCTTTTGTCAAGCGAGCGGCTTTTTCCCTGAAAATGCGCGGTTTTCCGGACATTTTTACCGATTGTTTTTTCGGGCAAAAAGAAAGGAACCATCCCGGTTTTCCGAGACAGTTCCCTCTTTTGTATGACTGATTATTTTAATCTGTTTAATAATGCTTCTCTTGCGTCTTCATAACCCGGTTTTCCAAGCAGTGCGAACATGTTCTTCTTATAGCTTTCTACACCCGGCTGGTTGAACGGATTGATACCAAGCAGGTATCCGGAAACACCACAAGCGAACTCGAAGAAGTAGAATAATTCTCCTAAATAGAATTCGTTCTGTTCCGGGATTTTTACCATAAAGTTTGGTACATTTCCGTCTGTGTGCGCAAGAATGGTTCCGTTCATTGCGCTCTTGTTTACGAAATCCATTGTCTTTCCTGCGAGATAATTGAGTCCGTCAAGATCCACGTCCTCTTTCTGGATCGTCACTTCGCATCTGGATTTTTCTACATTCATAACAGTCTCAAACATGATTCTGGAACCATCCTGGATGAACTGTCCCATGGAATGCAGATCTGTGGTAAGATCCACGGATGCCGGGAAGAGACCCTTCTGATCTTTTCCTTCGCTTTCGCCGTACAGCTGTTTCCACCATTCAGATACATAGTGAAGGCTTGGCTCATAATTTGCCAGAATTTCTACGGATTTTCCTTTTCTTAACAGGATGTTACGAAGTGCCGCATATTTCAGAGCGTCATTCTCTTCAAATTTCTGCTCTAACGCCAGCTTTCTGCCCTCTGCAGCACCTTCCATCAATTTGTCGATATCTGCTCCGCTTACTGCGATCGGAAGAAGTCCTACTGCGGTAAGAACGGAGAAACGTCCTCCGACATCATCCGGTACTACGAATGTCTCGTATCCTTCTTCTGTCGCAAGGTTCTTTAACGCTCCCTTTGCCTTGTCGGTTGTCGCGTAAATTCTCTTGGCAGCTTCTGCTTTGCCATATTTTTTCTCAAGCATTTCCTTGAAAATACGGAATGCGATCGCCGGTTCTGTTGTTGTTCCTGATTTGGAAATGATATTTACGGAGAAATCTCTGTCGCCAACCACATCGATCAGACCCTGAAGATAAGTTCCGCTGATGCTGTTTCCGCAATAATAGATTTCCGGTGTTTTACGGATTTCCTTGGATACATTGTTGTAAAATCCGTGTCTTAAAAATTCGATCGCAGCTCTTGCTCCGAGATAGGATCCGCCGATACCGATCACGATCAGCACTTCGGAATCTCCCTGGATCTTTTCTGCTGCTTTCTTAATCCGTGTAAACTCTTCCTTGTCGTAATCTACCGGAAGATCGAGCCATCCCAAGAAGTCATTGCCTGCACCGTTTCTGTCAAGAAGCTGCTTTTTCGCATCTTCTACCAGTTTGCTCATATAAGTAACTTCTTCATCGCTGATGAAGCCTGCTGCTTTTGAGTAGTCAAACGTAATTTTCTCCATTTTTAACACTCCTTCGTTTATCCCTGCCATTTGGCATTTCTTTTCATCGTGTCAATTTTAGCAAAATTGCCGCTATTTATCAAGGGAAAATTTCCTGTAAAACCGCATCAAATACGGCTTCCTGCTCTTTTTCCATCTTTTGCTTTTCCGCTTTCGCCAAAGCCTCCCTTTCAAGCTTTCGCTCCTTTGCTTTTTCCGCCTCAAACTGTGCCTTGCTGTCCATCATCTGCTCAAAATGAAACGCCATATTCTCGTTTATGACGTCCAGGTTTTTTTCCAGTTTCCTGCCCTGTTTTAAGTGCCGGAGCATTGCGACCAGTAAAAGCATACATACCACCAGGATCAGCACTCCGCTGTTCTTTTGTAAAAACTCCGCTGTCTGTTCGATCATCTGCATGACTGACACCTCCTGTTTTCACCTTGCCTCCCCATTATAAGAAAACTCCGCCTCTTTTTAAAGTAGCTTTGTCCCACTTTTCACCGCATGTTTCGCCTTTATCTTTCAGCCTTCCCGCTATTTGTTTCTTTTTTTGCACCAGCCTGTTTTTTTCTTCCCGCCGCGCCGCTTTTTTGTTATCTCAGATTTCCTTGACTTTTTGCCGCAACAGTATAATATAAAAGAGATTTATTTCTATATAATATATGTCTGAAAAAATAACAAAAAAGAAAAAGAGGGTATCGCTATGAAAAAAATCGTTCTGACCGGCGGCGGCACTGCGGGCCACGTCACCCCGAACATTGCTCTGCTTCCGAAATTAAAAGAAAACGGCTTTGAAATCAGTTATATCGGCTCCTACACCGGTATGGAAAAACAGCTGATTGAAGAACAGGGCATTCCCTATTACGGCATTTCATCCGGGAAACTGCGCCGCTACTTTGATATCAAAAATTTTTCCGACCCGTTCAAGGTCTTAAAAGGATTTGGTCAGGCAGTCGGACTTTTACGGAAATTAAAGCCGGACGTTGTCTTTTCCAAGGGCGGCTTTGTCTCCGTTCCTGTCGTTTTGGCAGCACGTTTTCTTCATATTCCTGCCATTATCCACGAATCGGATCTGACCCCGGGACTTGCCAACAAGATCGCGATCCCTGCTGCCTATAAAGTCTGCTGTAATTTTCCGGAGACCATCCCGTATCTGCCGGAAGGCAAGGCTGTTTTGTCCGGTTCTCCGATCCGTCAGGAACTTCTGACCGGAAACCGTCTCTCGGCACTTACGCTGTGCAATTTTACGGCAGAAAAGCCGGTTATCCTTGCAGTCGGCGGAAGTTCCGGTTCCAAGGTGTTAAATAACGCGCTGCGCGCTGTTTTGCCAAAATTATTGAAAAATTATCAGGTGATCCACCTGTGCGGAAAAGGAAATCTTGACGCTTCTCTCGGAAGTACCACCGGTTATGCCCAGTTTGAGTACGCCAAATCAGAACTTCGCGATATGTTCGCGCTTGCGGATATCGTAATTTCAAGAGCCGGCGCAAACTCCATCTGCGAGCTGCTCGCACTGCGAAAACCGAATATCCTGATCCCGCTCTCCGCAAACGCCAGCCGCGGCGACCAGATCTTAAACGCAAGATCCTTTGAAAAACAGGGATTCAGCTATGTGTTAGAAGAAGAAAATCTGACTTCCGATACGCTGCTTGATGCCATAAAGCAGGTAGAAACCAACAAGCAGGTTTACATAGATGCCATGGCAAAGAGCAAACAGCTCGACTCCATTGACACCGTGATCGGACTGATCAATGAAGCTGCCGCATCAAAAAGCAAAAAATAAGACCAAAAATCCCGGAGGAAACGTCTTGAAAAAACAAAGATATTTCCGCCGGGAATTTTTTTACATTTTTACGGTATCCAATATTTTTTTCATCTCATCCTCTGAAAAATCTTCGTGTGTCCACTGGATGATGTCATCATTTTTTGCGCCCTGATAACGCGGGATCACATGGACATGGAAGTGGAACACGGTCTGTCCTGCAGTCTCCTCATTATTCTGGAGCACATTCACACCATCACAGCCAAGCACCTTTTTCATGTGGATTGCAAGCTTCTTTGCGAGCTTCATGGAATCCGCCGCCACATTTTCATCGATCTCATACAGATTTGCGTAATGCTGCTTTGGAAGGATGAGCGCATGGCCTCTTGTTGCCGGACTCGCATCTAAGATCACCCGAAATTCCTCATCCTCATACACCGTATTGGTCTGGATATCCCCATTTGCCAACTTACAGAAAATACAATTTTCGTCTTTCATTTCTCTACATCTCCTTATTTTTTGTCGATTTTTTGCGGTTACTTTTCATTGAATTTGCATGAAAGTAGTGCTACACTTAGCATATTTCAAATTTTAAAACACTCCCGGGAGGTCTTTTTCATGCTGACAACACTTGACTATATGAAAATTTTTCACGAAACCAAAAACTCCGTCACACTGATCAACAGTTCACTCCAACTGATCGAGAAAAAGCATCCCGATGTTGCAGCTTATCCCCTGTGGAAAGATACCATGCAGGAGGTAACTTACCTGAAAAACCTGATCGCCGAGCTTTCTTTGAGCCGCACCGGCTATCCGTTAAACCTCTCACTGGTCGCTCCCGCTGATTTCATCCGGGAAATCTCAGACGCGATCCATAATCTTTCTTTTTCCCAGAATTTTGTCTGTAAAACAACTCTCGAAGAAAATCTTCCTCCCATTTTCATCGATTCCCTGCGTTTAAAGCAGGCTCTGATCAATCTCTTAAAGAATTCCTATGAAGCGATGGGCGAAACCGGAACTGTCATTTTAAATGTCTTTCGTAAAGATGACTTTATCGACATCGAGCTCACCGATTTCGGCGGCGGCATCCCGGACACCACGAAAGACAATCTGTTTGAGATTTTTACCACTTCCAAAGAATATGGCACCGGACTCGGTCTTCCTATCGCCCGTCAGATCATCGAAGATCACTCGGGCAGATTGCTCTTTGAATCCCGTCCCGGTGACGGATGCACCTTTTCGATCCTGCTCCCGGTCAATCCCGGATCCTGATCTTACTCAAAGATAAAAATCTCATCCAGCGTACGAAGTGTCTTAAAGTTTCCTTTTGCCGTCATGTCTCCTGTCATAAACGCGCCCTGGAACGTAGAACGACCGGCAAGGATATTTTCCATAACTTCGGAAGAAAGCTTTGCCGAAACATCCGCTTCCTCAAAATCCGCTTCTTCTTTCGCCTTATATTCGCAGGTCAGTTCTCCTGCCTGGATCTTTGCGATGAGCGCCTGGCTTTTTCCTTCTATATCAAAGCGGTATACCGCGTCAAGATCCTCTTTTTTCACATAATGGGATTCCAGTTTTACAATATAATCTCCGGAATTTTCCTCTTTCGTCTGTCCAAGCATATCCTTAAACATCGACGCAAGTTCCTCGATATCTTCTTTTTGTTTTTTCACATAAGTATCATCCGCCACATATTTGGATAACTGCTCGGTCTCCTGCGGGGTCAGCTCCATCTGCTGTGTCCGGAGCACGGAACGGGTCACCGCCTGATTGCTGGTCGGCAGTCCTTTCACCTTCTGAGAGATGGTTCGATACAGATTTTCCGCCTTCTTTTCAATGATCGAAGAATACTCCTCATTCATTTCAAATGAAACCAGATCCTCGACATACGCGCAGATCCCGTTGCACGGAAGCCCACCCAGAATATCCCACGCGTTTGAAAGTGTGATCTCTGCTTCCCGCTCTCCGTATGTGGTCGACATAACTACCGGCTGCATGTACATATTCTGTAACTTCTCCTTGTCCCCGTATAGCCAGCAGGCATCCAGAAACTGCTGCATATAGCCACCGATTCCGAGCCATTCCACTGTTGTTGCAAGAATAATGCCATCCGCTTCCTTTAGTGTCTGCGGCAGGGTGGAAATGCTGTTCTTGTATTCATGGATATCATAACGCTCCACGTTCACACGAAGTTCCTGCAGTACCTCCTGCATCTTATTTATTACATAAAGTGTCGGATCATCCAGCAGTCCGCGTCCGCCATAGTAAATATTGACTTTCATTCCTTATCCTCTTTCCTGCTTATTAAAAAATATCTATACCCAGTATATAAATTTTTACCGCTAAAATCAATCTTTTCTCGGATTTCCGCGATAAAGCAGTACCGCAAGCAAAAATCCCATCACCAGGCCTCCAATGTGACACCAGTTATCCACCCCTGTTGCCGTAAATCCGTAATACAGACAGAGCGCGATCATTAAGACCAGTCCTCTTGTCGTCAGTGTCCCGATCCGCCCTTTGTTTCGGATCACCAGATACAGCAATGCGCCGATCACGCCGAAAATAGCACCGGACGCGCCTGCGGAAACTGCCATATCGCCTGTTTTTAGCATATAGACCATAGAGAGCAGACTCCCGCCAAGCCCGGAAAGCAGATAGATCAACAGATATTTCACTTTTCCGATCTCGCGTTCCAGCCGGTCGCCGGTGAAAAACAGTACGATCATGTTATTGACCAGATGCGGAAATCCTATGTGTACAAACATACAGGTAAACAGCCGGTACCACTCATGAAGCGAGACGACCAAAAGCGGATACATCGCCCCATGCTCCAGCAGATACTGGGAATCCTCTGTATTTCCGAACAGTTCCATAACGATCCACACAAGGATATTTACCGCCACAAGCCCGGTGTTTACCCAGGTCATCCCGCGCCAGTCGATCTGTAACGCGTGTTTTTCTTGTTTTTGGGCACGCGCAGAGGTCTGCCCCCCGCACTGATCCAGAAGATTTAACAGCCGCTTTTGCAGTCCGTAAAAGTCTCCGGGCTGATTTTCATAAATGATGAGCCGTTTTGTACCCGCCTCCACCAGCCAGATACCACGCATCTCATTACAGAGCACACGGTATTTTTCCACCTGATCCGTGATCGCAAGACAAAGGATATCCACCTGATAAACTGGCATCTCCTCCGTGATCCCCGGCACTCTGCCATGTGATAAGAAGAACAGCTCTCTGATATGCTCTTTCATGCTCGCGCAGACTGCCGCATTCATCTGAAACGCGCTGTGATCCAAAAGTCCCAGAATAACCTCTACTGTCCCATTCTCATATCTGTAATAAACACCCGCTTCTTCCGGCTGCACCTTCAAAAAGCGGTAGCCTTCCGCCTTTAACATCTGATCGATCTCTGCTATCAAAAAAGCACCTCTTCTCCTTTTTAATACCAGAAACAATAGCACTTCTATTTTTTCATGTCAACTGAAAATATATTCTTCATCCGCGAATCGGATTCTGTCATTTTTCTTTAATTTACGACGCTCTTTATAATTTAACAGCTCGCCGTTTACCCATGTCCCGTTTTTGCTGTTTAAATCCTCGATCAGATATTCCTCTCCTTCCCGGACAATACGCGCGTGAATGCGGCTCACCGCCGCCGATTTCAGGCAGGCATCCACTTCATCCTCCCTGGTTCCGATCTTAAAATTCTCCGACTGGATGAGGAAATCAGCTTCTCCGTTTCTTCCATTGTAATTTAACTTTCCGAGCACGCCGGAAATATCGGAAAGCAGTACCGTCGGGTGCATTGCCTCCTCCACCTCCTCTTCATCCGGTTCAAAGGATACCTGGATCGGCTGACTTTCTTTTTTACTTCTGTAAAACGGCTCTTTTAATTTTGCAAGCGCTCCCCGCAGCTTTTCCCACTCCTTTTGCGCTTTATTTTCCTCCGTTTTTTCTTCCGGCCCTTCCTGCCGGTATTCTATGTTCTCTGCAACCATCGAGACCGTATCCTCTGTCATCTCCGGTATCTCTGCAAATACTTTTTTTACATCTGAAAAATCAAAATGATCCGCGAGCACGATCTCGTAAATTGCATAGATTGCTTCTACCGCCTGTCTGTCCTTGTGATCCACGTTGGGCAGGATCTGTTCGATCAGATTTTGAAACTGTCTTTCCGGTTCCACATTTTCTCCCCTGTGATAACAAAAATACAGCTGTCCTGTTTCCGGGCGGACCCCGATCCGCTCTGCCTGCATGCTGATATTTTCCTGTAAAAGAAGATATTCTGCCGCAAGTCTCAGGCAGGCGTCTATCTGTAACACGATTTTTTTAAGCAGCGCATAATCCACTGGTTTCTGTTTCATGTACTCATCTAACATCTGCAATCCGGTGATCTCATACCAATACTGCCATGTTCCATCCGCTTCCACCATCTTTACGGTAAAAAATCCAGGCAGCCGGTTTCTGTTCAGCATCGTCATATCATAACCACCATAAAAGGAATCCTCGATCACCATATAACTTTGCAGCAGATTTCGCTTAAAATATACTTCCATTTTTATTCCTCCAACAACTTTTTCCATCGTTTGATCTGTTTTATCTCGCCGACCGCATCAAACTGCTGTACCTGTTCGTAATGGCATGCTGCCTCCTTTACTTCGGTATACATAGAGATCCCGGTCCGTATGGAAAGGAGGATCAAAAACAGTGCAGCCGGCAAAATAAGCGCAGCTTCTATGGTATAACTTGCTCTCATACTTTTTTTCATCCCCATAACAGCATCCCCACATATGCGATCAGCAAAAAAGGTACAAAAGGAAACGTATCCTTTCTTTTTTTATGAAAAAACACGCAGCCAACCAGCGCAAAAATCCCGGCGAAAAAAAGCGCCGTAAAGAAAAGCTCCAGATTATCGGGTGCCCCAAGCAGGATACCGGTATCGATCAAAACCAGCCCGTCCCCATATCCTATGCTTCCCTGAAAGATCCTTCCCAGAACGAGAAGCGCCATTCCGACCGCCGCGCCCCCAAGAATACTGTAAATTCCGATCGTACCACGGAGTAAATGCACCAGTATTCCCGCTATCCCGGTCACACACAGCTTGTATACTCCCACTTTTTTTCGTCTGACATCCTCAATCGAGCACACCCCAAGCAGCCCTAATGTCATACATGCTTCAATCATATCCTCTCTCCTTTCAGCTTCCTGCACATTTCTGACACGCATGATAGCCCTGTGCTTCCGAAAGCCTTATCAGATAAACCATTCTCTTTAGCCCACCGCAGGTCAGGCTTGAATGATAACGGTTTCCATAACTTGTAATGTAAACGGTACCTCCTTCCATCCCACAGAAAGCACACCTCGTATAACGCGCTCCATCCGCATTTCTCAAACTCCCTACCATGGAATAACTCACACTCTGTATACTCAGATCCAGATAAGCGCAGTCCATGGTGGCATGATACGCATGTCCATGCGGTGTCACATAAACAAAACGATCCTGTTCCATCCCCGCATCATCTTTGCTGTACCCCGTCCATTTCCTTGTTTTTACCGACTGGACAATTCTGATTTCCTGCTTTCCGAAAAAGCCGATCGGAAGCGGGATCTCATAGGTGGTGTAAAGTTTAATATAATTTCCGGTAAAGGATGACCTCACCGCGTCCAGACTGACCGTTCCACACCCCTGGTATACCGATGCGTCGCCCGCGTCTTTTTTCGCTCCATGAAAGATCGCTTCCGCCTCCGCCAGACTTAAAAGCGTTCCCTTTTCCTCACTCTCCCAGGCAAGCACCGCCATCTTTCTTCCGGTGTACTGCAATGCTTCTTCCACCGTCTGCTGCACCATGAGCACCCGGAAAAAGAACAGGATCGTGACAAGAAGTCCGGCAAAAAGCGGAAATATCACTGCTGCCTCTATCGTAAATGACGCTTTCCCGGAGGCACAAAACGGTGCCCCTTTGGCAAAGAGAGAGCTTTTTTTCTTTTTTCGAAAAGAGGTAAAGAGACACCGCTTCGCACCTCCTTTCTCAGGTATCCAGATAGGATATTTTCTTTTCATAGGTAAACTGATATGTTTCATCACTGATACCTCCGATCCTGACAAGCCGCAAAAACAATGGTTTCGCCTCATAGCAGACAGTCACTTTCATTCTTTGTGCCATAGAATCCATGCGCAGATTCTGATTCCCGGACCAGACCCGGACATTTTTTTCGATCAGATCCATCGCACGGTAATTCAATTTCTCCTGTGTTTCAAAATAGAGCATTTTCTGCAGATAATCTTCGTAAGAGAAACCGTCTTCGCTTTCTTTTACTTTCTGTGTTCCCGAAAACGCCCCGGAAAGATTGGACAGCCCAAGTGTCCAGTTTTCCGCTGACTTGATGAGCGCTACCTTTCCTCCCGCAAGCAGCGTGCGCAGATCGAGAATGCTCTCCGCGTATGCCCATGCTACAACGATTCCCATCTTCGCCAGCTCTATGATCCCCGGATTTCCGGTGAATCCCACCAGCGCGGTCGCTGCCGCAAGTGCTTCTTCCATCTTTGCCGCATCCCCCAAAAGGTATAAAAGGTTTGCCGCAAGGCGTATCGCAAGAATCCGATGTACCACACTTTCCAGATTTTCCTGATCGGAGGCTTTTCCAACCAACAGATATTCCAGTTCATAATCCAGAACACGGTTTTCATTTGACCTGGTATAACATCCAAAATGATCCTGTAAATATTTCTGATACAAAATTTTTTCGTAGAAGCCCGCATTGTAATACCCAGGACTGTTTCCCTCCTGTTTGGTTCGGTTTTCCACAGTGTCCGTCAAATTTAAAGCCTTTACCGACAGTGCATCCGGGTTTTCCACAGTCTGGGCAAGAATCGCGGATGTCTTATGCGCACTCACCGTTTCCACCGGATTCTCGACCTCCTCCAACGGCTGCACGATCTCTCCCTGCTCCTGCCTTTGTCTGTTTTCTTCTTTCTTGCGGTTGCGTTCCTCCGTGATCGTCCTTTGTGCCTGATTCATCGTCTCTTCCGGATGATCCGCGCTCTCTTCCACATTATTTATCCCGGTTATCTTTTCATACAGCGCTTCCGCCGCCTGATAAGGCACTTCATTTTTTACTGACTCCACCGCCTGTGAAAAGAACGCCATGCCGCCGTCATCGGTTGCAAGTTCATACTCATTGATCACACACTGTGTCACATTCATTCGATAAAAATTGGCACTTTTGTTGATCCATCCCTCCGTCTTTGGATTCAGATTTTCCTGATTTAGAGCCAATATGCGTTCTTTCAGTTTCGTAAGATCCATAAACTGCTCTCCGTAACCAAGATCCAGAAACAGAAGATCATACTGATCCCAGATCTCTTTCTGATACTCCGCAAACGCCGACTCGACCGACAGCATCGCATTCATATCCGCCTTTGCATCCAATCCCGGAAAACGCGCCGCTTCTAATAAGGTAAAAAGTACCGAAGCCACCAGCAGCATGACCAGTGAAACAAATATTGTCATGCTGCCGTCTCTTTTTTGATCCTTTATTCTCATACTCTCTGGGACTCTGTCGTAATGGTCTTGAATATATTATTGACCAGCACGGTGAGCTGGTCTTTAAAGATCAAAACCAGTCCGATCAAAACGACAAGGATCAGGATCACCTCCACAACGCCAACTCCGTCTTCTTCTGCCATAAATTCCTTCCATTTTTCCATGAAATATTCCTCCTTCTTTTTTACAGTTGAAATGATATGCATGCAGGCACCAGTATGACTGCCATCACAAGCATGAGCATCAGCATCATCGGAAGCAGAAGTTTTGTCCCCGCTTCCTCACCTGCCTTTTTTGCCAGTTCCCTGCGGAGGGCATATGCCTCCTGTGCTTCCTCTTCTAACAGTCTGGTCAGTTCCTGCTGCCCCTTTCTTATGTTCTGCGTAATAATAGAAACCATTTTTCGATACTGCGTCAGACCGCACCGCTCACCAAAACGCAGATACGCGTTCCGCTCGCTGACTCCGTCCCGCATTTCATTGCAGGTAAGGAGCATCTCCTCATATACCGGATCTTCTTTCGTCAGATGCTGCTTTCTCTGCGCTTTGTATGTACCAGCGATCTTTTCCCAGGCAGACGACACTGACATTCCCGCACCGAGCAGCAGCGTAAGCTTACTTATCATCTCGGGATAACCGGCAAGCAGCAGCTTTTCTCTGCGCTCATATTCTTTTTTCTGATCTTCCCGCTCCTTCATAACCACTGCTGCCGCAGCAATAATGCCAAGAAACGCAAAGTTTACCGCATCCCGGCTTTTCTTTTCCTGCCACTTGATGGCATAGCCTTCCACCTGCTCCGGCAGCGCAATGTAATTTTGAGATGCCGTCTTTTCATTTGCCTCCGCCACTGCCGCATCCAGTTGTTTTTTTATATATTCCGTCTGCGTCAGTTTCTGTGGCAGCACTTCAAAATAGAAACTATAGACCAAAATACTGTCCTGACAGGTCATCTCAAGTTTTGCCTGCACATAAATGCCGCTCTCCGGCACCGCATCCTCTATGATCGTTCCATCAGGCTGCATCACTTCGTAATTATCAAAGCTCCACTCTGCCTGCACCAGCCCGTCGGCAAGCGTGGCAGGCAGCACAACATTTTCCCGTATTTCATCCGTTGAATCGTTATCCCCGATAAAAATCTGTTCCGCTTCCTCTTTCGCATTTTGAAACACCTCCTCCTTCTCTTCTGCGGTGAGCTGCCGCTCTGCGATGACCGCCTGATACGGTTCTTCCTCGCTTCCCGGAAGCGTCACCTCAAGTGCCTCCGTCCGATCTCCCTGTCCGGGCGATTTTCTCTCAATGCGGTTTCCGGCGTCTAAGACCGTTTCATTTCTGGCACGGATCGCTATCACAATTCCCAGTGCCGCGATCACAAGCAGGATCACCGGTGCCCTGCGGCGGCTTCCGGTCTGCTTCTTTTTTACGGCAATGACCATCCAGATAACCGCCATCACCGCCTCTGCTATGCAAAATACCACTTTTGCCCTCTCCTCTCTTATACTGATATATCTACAATCTTTTCCGCGATCCGCATGGCAGCCAGATACAAAGCCAGACATCCGGTCATGAACAAAATGCCGACTGCATTCCCATACAGCACCGACAGAAATCCCGGTGACGTCACATCCAGATAAAACAGAATAAAAACCGGAACCGCCTGCATGACTTTCTGCTCCAGACGTTTTGCCGCCATAACAGTCTCTATTTCCCGTTTCACCTCTATCTTGTCCGCGATCTTCCGCACTGTCGCCTTTATGATCTGTACAAAATCTCCTCCACCGCGCTTTGCAAATACCAGCACCTGGCAAAAGCTTTCCACATCCTCCATGCCGCTTCTCTTTGAAAAATCTAAAAGAAGCGGTTCCAACGGCTGATTGCATGCCGTCTTTACATTGATCTCTTTTAATTCGCGCACCATACAGGACTCGGTTCCATATAGCTGGGTCATTTCTTTTTCCGCTTCCCGGAACGCATTTTCCATGGAATATCCCGCTAACAGCGCACCTGCCACCGCCTGAAGGCTCTCTTTAAATTCCACCCCGAGCTTTTCCCTGCGTCTGCGGATGTATTCCTGTTTCTTTCTCTTTGCCAGAAACAAATACACGGGAATACATCCCGCCATCACATACACCGAGCGGTAACACAGAAACGCTATGACCGCAGTCACCGCAATACTCTCAAAAACAATAAGGATCCGCTCCTTCGCGCAAAACTGATACTTTCGATAATCCATACCCTGTCCTCTCTGTCATTCTCCGGCAAAATAAAGCTTGTCCTTGTGTTTCAGTTCCCCGGCTTTTTCCCAGACTCCTTCTACCCGGCTGTTGTCATGACCGGTTTCCCGGAACAAAAACAGCGGATGCAGGACGATCTCCCCGTCTTTTATGCCATCCACCTCCGCGATCTCAAGTACTTTCCGGCTTCGGTCGCGCATTCTTCCAAGATGGACAAAAATATCTATTCCGGACGCGATCTGTCCGCGGATCGCCGCAAGCGGAAGCTCCATCCCCATCAACACCATAGTCTCCAGTCTGCTTAACATATCTCTCGCTGAATTGGCATGACCGGTGCTGAGGCTTCCATCGTGACCGGTATTCATCGCCTGCAGCATATCAAGCGCTTCCGCCCCACGGCATTCGCCCACGATAATTCTGTCCGGACGCATGCGCAGGGCTGTTTTTATCAGGTCGCGCATCGATACCGCATTGGTTCCCTGCGCATTCGCGTTTCTGGTCTCCAACCGCACCAGATTGGGGATCCCGGTGATCTTTAACTCGGCGGAATCCTCGATCGTGATGATACGTTCCTCCTCAGGTATAAATTCTGACAGCGCATTTAAAAATGTGGTTTTCCCGGAACCTGTTCCACCGGAAACAAAGATGTTGTATCCCGCCCGCACCAGCTTCTTCAAAAAGTCTGCCGCTTCCTCAGATATGGAATGATACGCCAGAAGCTGCCGCATACCTAACGGTTCTTTGGGAAATTTCCGGATACAGATCATGGATCCGTCGAGTGCGATCGGATGCAGAACGATGTTTACCCTGGATCCGTCCGAAAGACGTGTATCCACGATCGGGCTTGACTCATTCACCATCCGGTTGCTGTTTCCGGCGATCTGCTGAATGATATCTTCCAGCTTGTCGACGGAGGAGAACTGCTTGTCCCACTGATACAGCCCGCCCCGTTTCTCATAGAAAATCTTTTCCGGACCATTCACCATGATCTCTGTGATCTCCTCATCTTCTAAAAGCTCCTGTAAGACATCCAGCTTGCGCAGCGAATTAAACACACGCTCCGTAAGCTTTTCCCGCTGCATCAGCGAGATCACCCTGCCGCGCCTGCTCTCTTTCATCTCTTCCTGGATGAGCTCGCACAGTTCCTCATCCGCGAGATCCCGCGAAACATCCATGCGTTCCAGCACGTTTTTGCGGATCTCATCCTCCTGCTCCTTCGACATTTGCTCCTCCTTTCAGCTGCTTTCGGATATAATCACCGAATTCTCCCCATTCGAGTTCCTGCATCAGACTCTTTCCCTGTGAAATGACACACTGCCCGGACACCGGGATAAGATGCAGACGCTCTCTTAACGCCGCGCCTCCGTATTCCTCCACGCACTGCAGGAACTGGCCGAGCCGCTGCTTCGCCCCCTGATTTTCCCTGGTCAGGCAGTAGATCTCCGCGCACTGCTCCAAAAGATCAAAGAAACCTGCAAACATGCCGCCCAGATCCCAGACGATCACATCATAGTCTGTTTCGGCAAGGAGCCACACAAGCAGCGCCTGATAGTCCTCTTTTCCTGCTTCCCGCAGGATCTCTCCAAAGAAGACCGGCGGCAGATAATCCACACCTCCAAACTGATGCAGCATACTTTCAAAATGTAACCGGAGATTCTTTTCCTGTCTTCTCAGATAAAAGAGAAAATCTCCGATGTTTTCCTTATATTTTTCTTCAAAAAGTTCCTCAAACCCGGCACACTCCATCAGGTTTAAGTACAGCACCCGCTCTTTTGCCGCGCAGATCTTCGCATAGCCCATCGCCAGATACATCTGGGAAAACTCCTGATGCGGCGAATAAAACGCCACGCTCCGCTTTTCTTTTCCAAGAACGGAAACCATTTTGGCATCATCCAGTCTTTCTCCTGCCAGCCTACAGATCCCACGCAGGATCTCCGGCGCTTTCTGGTATTTTAAAATGCATGGATATTCCCGGTATTCCTCCGATACCATTTCATCGCCTAAAAGCACAAATACGACACCGCCATACGAAAGGATATCGGGAGCAAAAAAATCTTCCGTCATTAAAACCACATCCACACCGGATTCCAAAAGTAATTTTTTCAGTTCTTTTTTTTGCGAGCAGACACAGACCTCCACCATCTCACTCTGATTTGCCTGCAAATACTCGGCAAACCTGCTGCAATAAAGTTCTTCCTCGTCACAAATTGCCGCCCTTATTTTTCTCAACACATCACCTCCAACAGATAACACAGATATCCCATCAGGATCGGAACCGAAAAACAGATGGTATCAGCCGCATTCCGACTGCTCCGATAAGATGTAACCTGTCCTGTGTGGACCGTGCGCTTTGCGTAATCCATGAGACTCCTCATTCTCTGCCGCAGACTTTTTTCTTTTACCATACGAAAAAGAGAAATACCCGCGCCGAAAAGGAATGCAAGAAATACGCATCTGCACAATCCACTCATATTCAAAAAAACACCAATTACGGAAAATAATTTGATATCGCCTGCGCCAAGCGCATGCATCAGAAATAACAGATAAAATACGATAACCGGAATAGAAATATAAATGAAAAAGTATAGGATTCCCACTGCTCCGTGTTCCTTTAACTGGAAAAAAAGTCCAATTCCAATTCCGAAAAAGATCAGCCGGTTACTGATCTTTTCCGTACACAGATCCATCCACGCCGCTGCAAAAAGGATCACAAGCAGCGTAAGATATTTTAACACCTCTGTCTCATCACCTCGCTTTGATACCACGAATTATACGGTACATTTTCTTACTTGTACATGTCGTTTCGCGAAAGTTTGAACTTTTTTTAATTTTTTACAGGAACTGACAAAACGCGATCCCATAAAGCAATGCAAAGCCTCCCGTTCCGAGACTTCCCAGTGTGATCGCGCTAAGCGGATTGATCCCGACTGCCACCGCCACTCCGTTTGCCTGTAAAAAACTGTTCAGGAAATATACGCAGACCAGTCCAACCACCATGCGCACGAAAAAATTTAAGATCATTTCTGCTTTTTTCTTCATCATTCCAATGAACAGTACAACGACGCACACCAAAAGAATGATGACTGCTCCGTATTTTTGCTCCATATGTTGTCCGCTTCGTCTGTTTTCCCTACAATATATACGGATTTTTATGATTTATTCTTATTTTTGTATAGAATGGAGATTTTTGCTTATACTTAGTAAAAAGAGGATTTTTCCCATAAGAAAGCGGGGGATATGATTGTTTCAGTTATTGAAAAACAACCGAAAAACAGACCGGCATTATATGCTTTTATTAGATGATCTCGCCCGTACCAAGAGCGAGCTTGAAAACGCCTATGCCACTTTTGAAAATATGGTGGAACCGGATTTGATCGATGCTTCCATCTACGAAGTCAAAGCGGTGCAGATGAGATATCAGTTCTTGCTTGCCCGGGTAAAACAAATAGAGGATTCTTATACAAAGAATCCTCTGGATGCCTCCGACTGAAAGCTTTCGTTTAAATTATTTTTTCCATAAGTAATACCCGCGTATACCTGCTCGGTGTTGTGCATAAGCGGTTCTGATGTGTCCTTTGCCGCAGCTTCGGCGAAGCCTCCGCGAAGTCCGCAAAGAACCGTCTGTGCATGTCCGATCCCGGTAAGATCCTGCTTTGCCATTGCAAGCGCAAGCTCTTCCCTGCAATATACATAGAGTGCGTATAAAATATCCGCCGGACTGTATTTGAAATTCAAAGAGTCCTGAAGCTGTACCAGTACCCGGTCCGCATGGCGCAGACCGGCTTTAAATCCCTCCCGGTCTTCTGCCTCAAGCGCGGCTTTTGCCTCATCCAGGTAGGTCAGCATAATGTCATACATCGTAACGATCAGCGAAGTACGGTTATCCTGGCTGACTCTTCTTGTAAATTCCTGTATTTTTTCTTTCTGCATTGCTCACATTCCCTCTTTACTGTAAGAGCTGTAATACCTGCTGTGGAATATCATTTGCCTGTGCAAGCACGGACGTTCCTGCCTGCTGTAATACCTGCTGGTTTGCGTAAGTCGTCATCTCTGTCGCCATATCGATATCCTTAATACGGGAGAATGCCGCCGTCAGATCTTCATCTGTCTGTGCAAGACTGCTGCTTGAATAATCCAGACGGTTGGTGTAAGCTCCGATCTTGGAACGCGCGTCAGATACCATGGCAATCGCGTCATCTAGAGTATCCATTGCCTTATCCGGTCCAGCCATCGTTGTCACATCAACGGTATCCAGATACAGTGTCTCGGAAGAGATCTTCGGGATACGCGCTTTGACAAGCTGATGCTCATTGGCACCGACCTGAACCTCCATGGTTCCCATGTCGGTCACTTCAAGTTTTACCGGATTGTTCTTTGTGGTATCAAAATCGTCATCCAGAAGGAAATCAATGGAAAATCCGTCTTTGTCGGTTACTTTGATACGGTTTCCGCTTGTCGTAACGGTAGCTGTCTTTTCAAAGTTGGATCCCGGCTCTGCCACATCATTTTTAAATACCAGTGTCACTTCCGCATCTTTACCGAATACCGGAGTTCCCGTGATCTGTGTCTCTGTAAATTCCTCGGATTCAATGTTGGTAACTTTATAGGAAATATCCAGTTTTTCCAGGCTGCCGTATGCAGCTGATGTAAATTTCACCGTTCCGTCTGCCTGAATATCCGCAACCGCGTCACCTTTTTCCGCGCAGGTACGGATCTTTTCTTTGATCGCTTCATCGGTATCGGTCGCTTCGATCGTTACTTTGTAACCATTGATATTTAATTCTGTCTCTTCGCCGTCTGCCGGTCTTAATTCTGTGACAAGATCTGCCGCGTAATCAAATTCCGCTTTCTCACCGGTTGCTGTGACATTTACCTTGTAATCACCGGTTGCGACATAATCGGAAATATTGATCCTTCCGACATTTTTTCCATAAACTCTGGTATCCATCGTTCCATCCAACAGGGACTGTGAGTTGTATTCGGTATCCTTGGAGATACGATCCACTTCTTCGACCAGCTTATCGATCTCTGCCTGGGATGCCTGTTTGTCCTCCTGGGTGTTCGTATCGTTTGCCGCCTGAACGGAAAGCTCACGCATTCTCTGAAGGATGCTTGTAACCTCGTTTAAGGCTCCGTCCGCCGTATTCAATGCGGATGTTGCATTCTGCGCGTTGCGGTTTGCCTGCTCGATACCATTGATCTGCTGCTGCATTTTATTTGAGATCGCAAGTCCTGCCGGATCATCCTTCGCGTTGTTGATCCTGAGTCCGGAAGATAAACGCTCAATAGAATCTGTCAGGTTGCTCTCTGTACGAAGCAGCTGACTGTTTGAAATTACTGCTGAAATATTATGATTGACTTTCATATATGCACCTCTTCATCTTCTTTGTAAGCCCCGCGTCCATGCGTTCAAGTGACAGTCCGTGTCAGATATCTATTTATTATATCGGCTCTTTTTTATTTTTCTTAATGGTTAAAGTGATTTCGCTGTTTCAAGGAATTTCCGCGCGATGGTATAAAGCGTCGTTGTCTGCACTTTGGAAAGTTCCTTTTCGCCTTCCTGCTTTACGGCTTCTTTCTGCTCAAAGTGTGTAAGATCCAGGCTCTCGCTCGTCACAAACGAGATCTCCACCGCGGCCGCGCCTTCGGTATTCTCAGAAAGCCCCGTCTTTATCGCTTCCTGTAACGCATCTGCGTGCTCGCTTAAAAATTCTGTGGTTTCTTTTCGGTCGGAAGCAATGTAACCGGACACGGTATTTCCGGATGCCTTTAACTCCGCCGCTACTTTCCCAAGATGATCCGTCTCAAACGTGATATTGACGAGTCCCTTTTTGGCATCATCACGGATGACCCGAAGATGTACACTTGTGATCTCATTCTGGATTAAAACCGGGATCGCGTAGGTTTCATTTTTTGCAAGCATACCGCCGAGTTCGATCTGCGTGCGCATCAGCTTCATTTCTTTTACCTGCATGCTGGTCACATTCGCGTGATCCACAAGCATGGTATCCATCACACTTGCAGCCCTCTTTTCCAGTTCTTCCTCCGCTGCCTTCATCTCTTCCGGTGTCTTTACTGCTTCACCGTATTTTTCAAGCATTTCGGCTTTTGCGGCTTCGATATCCGTATCTGCCTCCCGCTCCGTTTCGGATGCAAACAGCTTTCGGAACGCACCGTTTCTGTTTTCCATGTATTCCTGCGCCGCAAGCACATTGTATACGGTATTCGGGACATCATAATCCGCAAGCATCTGGTAAACCTCGTCCGATGCCTTCATGCATGCCGCAATATCCGCCTGCTGTCCGCGCACATAGCTTTCCTGTTCCTTGTCCTGTACTTCGGCTTTGGCGTTTCTGAGCTGCTCTAAAAGCTGTTCCGGTGTCAGGTCTTCCCAGCCGCTTTCTTTCACCGCAAGCCGTACCGCCTCCGGAGAGATCAGTTCCTTCGCCATCTTCGCACAGTCGGTCTGATATGCTTTTTCGATCTGCGCTGTGATCGAGTTGTTGTTTCCGGTCAGCTCCGATATCGCTCCGAAATTGTCATCCACCGTAACATCCATATTCTGATGCTTTAAGGAACGCACACCGGTCAGAAGATTCCGCATCGTGACCTCGGTGCCCTGCTCGATGAGCGCTCCGATGACTGCACCGTCTGTTTTTTCCACCTGGTTTAACAGGCGGTAGATCCCGATATAGGCATCCCGCTCCTCATCAGAAATCTCATTGTTGTTTTCCAGCTTCCACAGATATTCGCTGAAGTGCTCGCTTCCGTCATCATCCAGACTGTTCTTGATCTCTTCCGCAGTACGGTTTAATTCCGTAATATCCATGTCCAGCGGATTGATGCCCTTTTTTATCATCTCGCGCACAACCGCCGGAGAAAGGTTCGCAAATGCGCGCTGTACCTGTGCGTCCGCCTCTTTCATCTGCGCGATCGACGTTTCATTGATATCAAGACGGTTATAAGCAAGAATCCGCACCGCACGCTCATTGCTCTCACTGGTCTCAAGATTTAAGTCTTCCAGAATATCATCGACATTCTGAAATGCCTTGGTGATCGAATCCCCAAGATCCCTGCGCGGTTCCGTCATAAGCGTCTCGTAACTCTCATTCGCGCGCTTTAAGTTCTGCTCTAACGCGCTTCCAGCGTCATGCAGTCCCTGAAGCGTCGACAGATCCGCGCTTTTGATACCAAGCGTATATGCCGGCATCGTCTTTAAGGATGTGACTACATCCGTCGTATCCGCAAACAGCTTCACATTCTCCGCTGTCGCTGCCGCGCCGCCCTGCTCCAGGAGATTTTTATAGTAAGTGTTTTCCACGTTTTTCAGTTCTTCTACAAGTTCCGCCAACGGCACGGTGTCGATCGAAATGCCCTGCTTTAACAGGGAATAGTTTGCCTCTGCCGTCATCGCAAGCCTTGTCTCCTCCAGCTTGCGCTTTGCGGTCACAAACGCGATGTCCGTATCGCTAAGATCCACCAGTATCACCGTTTCGTCTGCATTCTGCATTTCCGCCCACGCAAGATTCTGGATGTTAAGCTCCAGTCCCGCTCCGACCACAGTCTTTACATCCTGATCAGTCGCGCTGTCTACCACTGCTAACGCGTCTTTTGCCTGGTCTGCCAGAGAGTATCCTAAAATCAGCATCGCGTCTTTGGGACGTTTTCCCTCCGCTACCGCGTCCGTGATCGCATTTAATACTTTCTCCTGATCGAGCGGTGCGTCCATCTCTTTTAATTCTCCGAGATAGGTGAGGTTTTCCGGTGTCAGCGCTATGTCATTTCGCAGCATAAAGTACGCATTGCCAAGGGTTTCCTCGTTTACCGGAAGTCCCGCTTTTTTTATCACGTTTTCGATCTGATCCTGCATTGCCTCATAATCATCCGCCGCTTTTGCCGGTGCACTGTAGCTTGCGCTTCCACTGTACTCTGCCTTGTAAATATTTTCGATGGTCGGCGGAAGTTCGTTATCCAGCATATATTTCATCGCGCCGTCCGACAATCCGTTGATCCCTTCGGTCTGACTTACCGCCTCCATGGACTCCGTAAGATTTTCTTCCGTCACCGGCAGATCCGCCTGTGTCAGGCTGTTTGCGATCTGCGCCGCAAGCGCCGGATTTCCAGTCATCTCCGTCAGCACTTCTTCACTCAGCCCGTCGCCCATGCAGCTTACATCTACGCCCGCCTTTGCGAGCTGCATCTTCATCTTATCGGTCTCGGTCACGATCGTCTCCACATCGGTTCCGCCCAGCGAGAATCCGTCTTTGCCGATCCCGACGCAGTCTTTTGTGGTCGCCGAATTTCCCGCGAACAGCATTTCATTTTTCATTAAGGTCGCGTCCAGTGCGCCCGCCTGCGCCATTACATCGGCTATCGTTCCTTTTCCTTCCTCCGCCGGATTTCCATATGTCACCTGCGTGGTCTTTTTATCTTTCACAAAGAAATCTGAAGCCACATCGGTCCCTGCCGCTGTTCCCTCAACTTTTCCCCTGATCTCTATCCCATCATTCTGGGTCACATCAATAATACCTGATTTTTCAATTCTCATCGCTTTTATGCCTCCGCACCTTCTGCTTTTTTGCCGAGCAGTCTACTAATATTTATGTCGGTGAAAACCGGAAAAAACTTTAGGAGATTCACGCAATTCCTGCCTGAAAAAAGGAAGGCACCTATAATTTAAGCGCCCTCCTTTAAAAAATCCTTTTTTATTTGTAGGAAAAAACTGCCACTCCATATCCCGGAAGCGGATACGCAATGGAATACTCTCTTCCGTCACATTCCGAATGCTCTGCCTTGATCGAAGCCGGTCTCTTTTCTCCCGATCCGCCAAATGCGGCGTCATCACTGTTTAACACCAGCTTGTAGGTGCTTGCCTTTGGAACTCCGACCCGGTAATCTTCCCGCGCTACCGGTGTGAAATTGCATACAAACAGGAGATTGTTCTTTCCGTCCTTACTCTTGCGCACAAAGCTGAAAATACTCCGGTCGGCATCATTGGCATTGATCCACTCGAATCCGCCCCAGTCATGATCGTTTTCATACATGCACGGATTCTTTTTGTACAGATGGAGCAGTGCCTTCACGAAATCCTGCAGATGTTTGTGCCTTGGATCTTCCAGCAGATACCAGTCCAGTTCCCGCTCTTCGCTCCACTCTCTGCTCTGTCCGAAATCCTGTCCCATAAACAAAAGCTTTTTGCCCTGATGTCCTAACATAAACGCATAACCGACCATGAGGTTTTTGAATTTCTCATCCTCAAGTCCCGGCATCTTATTTAACATCGAGCATTTCAGATGTACCACTTCATCATGCGATAACACCAGGATATAGCGTTCGCTGCTGTTATAACTCATTGCGAATGTCATCTTGTTGTGGTTGCCTTTTCGGAAATACGGATCCAGTTTCATATAATCGAGGAAATCATGCATCCAGCCCATATTCCACTTATAGCTGAAATTGAGCCCGCCGTTTTCCGCCGGTCCGGTCACCATCGGCCATGCGGTGGATTCCTCCGCGATCATCACGGTTCCGTGGTTTCTGCCTGTGATCAGTGTGTTGATATGGCGGAAGAACTCAACCGCTTCCAGATTTTTGTTCTCGCCAAACTGGTTTGGCACCCACTGTCCCGGCTGCTTTCCATAGTCCAGATACAGCATGGATGCCACCGCATCCACACGCAGTCCGTCCACATGATAATGCTCGATCCAGAGCAGGGCGCTTCCGATCAGGAAATTTTTGACCTGCGCCTTGCCATAATCAAAAATCTTTGTTCCCCACTCCGGATGCTCGCCTTTTCTCGGATCCGCATACTCATAAAGCGGTTGGCCATCAAAGTCCGCCAGACCGTGCGCATCTCTCGGAAAATGCGCCGGAACCCAGTCTAAGATGACACCGATCTTGTTTTTGTGCAGATAATTGATCAGATACATAAAATCTTCCGGCGTGCCATAGCGCGAAGTCGGGGCAAAATATCCGGTCACCTGATAGCCCCAGGAACCGTCGTACGGATACTCCGCGATTCCCATCAGCTCTACATGTGTATAGCCCATTTCTTTGACATATGCCGTCAGCGAATGCGCCAGATCCCGGTATGTGTAAAAGCCTTCATCTTCCCTGCCCGGATGACGCATCCAGGAACCCGGATGCACCTCATAGATCGTCATCGGCTGTGCGTAAATATCTTTCACGGCAGCCCTTGCCTTCATCCATGCATCATCCGACCATCTGAAATGCATGATATCCGCGACCGCAGATGCCGTGCCCGGTCTTTTTTCCGCGTAATTGGCATACGGATCTGCCTTGTATAACTTTGTCCCATCCGGCGTCACGATAAGATACTTATAAAGTTCCCCACATTTCACACCCGGAATAAAGCATGCGTAGATTCCGGCTTCTTCCGGTTTTAACCGCTCCATTTCATTGGCATTTTCATTCCAGCCATTGAATGTTCCTATGACGTACACCTGCGCCGCATGCGGTGCCCACACCTGAAACAGTACACCCTGCACCCCATCTTCTTCTGCCGGATGTGCCCCCATCTGTTTGTAAATTTCATAATGTGTTCCCTGTCCGAAATAATACATATCCAGTTCTGAAAACTTACCCGTCATATAAAAACCCCCTTATCGCTTATTCGTCAAAATCTTTTTCGCGCAGTGCGATATAATCATCTTCCGTATATCTACGGGAAGTAATGATGTCAAACATTTTCTTGAATCCGACCTTTTCCGCTCTCGCAACCGCTTCATCCACGATCTCCTTTACCTCCGTGAGGTTGGTCGGCTCATCCAGTCTCTGAATATTACTGATCCGGTTATAGAGCGCGAGCGTTGCCATTTCATCGATATCGTATCCAAGCTCATTCGCGTAAACTTTCGCGAACGCAACCAGCTCATCGCTTGTAAAGATCGGGATCACGATCTTTTCCTTAAATCTCTCCGCAAATTTTTCATCTCTGCCAAGTGCCTTGCGCAGTCCCTCTTTGGTATCCTCCATGATAAGGAGGATATCACTCGCATCACTTTCCAGACAGAGTGAAAGGCGTACCGCTGTTTCCCTGGAAATATCCCCGGCGCTTTCGATGATCAGGCAGCCGCCCGCTACCTTACGCAGCAGCATCGCGATATCTTTTTGATTTAATGATTTTCCTTCGATCTTTCCGATCCGTCCGTTTGGTCTGCCTGTCTCTTTTTGCAGAGCTTTGATCAGATTGGTCGCAAGAACCGTCTTTCCGCTTCCCCGGATCCCCTGGATCAGAATATGTCCGAATCCATTTCCTTTTTTTAACGGTCGGCTGCATCCGAACAGTGCTTTCGCAACCTGTTCCTCCATCCCATTGACCGGCATGAAATAAGTAAACAGTTTCTTTATCTCCGGCGTCAGCTTTTTCGGCACTTCTTCCGGCACTTCCTCTTCGGTCTCTTCCGGTGTTTCCTGCTCTTCTTCGTCCGGCTCTCCGTCTGCATACTCCGTCACGAGCGCCTGCTCTAACTTCTGGTGCATTCCCTCAAGATCCGGCTCGACTGTCTCGGTCTCCTCAAAGATCTCCTCCGGTACCTCATCGGTTTCCGCCTCATCGATTTCCGGTTCTTCGGCCTCTGCTTCATCCGGCTCGTATTCATCGGTCTCCGGTTCTTCGAAGAATGCTTCTTCGGTTTCCGCTTCATCCATCTCGTATTCGTCGGACTCCGATTCTTCAAAAAATGCTTCATCGGCTTCTTTCGGATCCGCCTCTTCCGGTTCGGATTCCCCGGTGAGTTCTTCGGACGCCTCCGCAGCCTCTTCCATCGGCTCTTCGACCGGTTCTTCCATATGATCTTCGTTCAAGTCTTCCGGATCCTCTGTCTTTTCCGGTTCTTCGAAATCTTCATCCAAAAGATCATCATCATGGAAGAATGTGCGCTTCATGAATTCTTCCAGACTCGGGATCCGCTTCGTCGGCTGCACCATCTTTCTCTTCAGCTGCTCTTCTCTGGACTCCCTGGTCTCTTCTTTTTTCTGTTTTAAGATCTCATCGAGATCTTCGGTCGTATTTTTTACTTTATCGATCTTCTGCTGCAGGATCTGGTTCATATTGGCAACGATCTGGCCTGCCGCTTCCTCTTCCACCGGCGCGCCGGTCTGAAAAGAAGTATGCGCCGCCTCAAGTTCCGGAACGATATCCTTAAGCCGATCCATGATCTCTTCTGTCTCTTTTAACGCTTTCTTCCTGGCTGCCTCAAGTCTGCGCTTCTCCGCCTCCTGCATGGCAGCCTCCGCCGCGCGCTTGGTCTTTTCCCATTCACCGAGCACATCGGAAATGCTCATCTGACCGGTGATCTGCCGCTCGATCATCGCGCGGTCCGGAACATTCAAGTTCATCTGACCGCCCGGTTCCTCGCCAAGCATTTCCTGAAAATTGATCTTTAAGGAACCATCGATCTCCTCATCCGTCTCAATATGTCCGTATTTTTTTTCCTGCCGCTCTCTTTCTTCCGGCGTTTCTTCCCTGGGCATCTGAAGATAAGGGATATCCTCGACCATCTTTTTGATATTATCCATGGTGTCAGAGACGGTCTCTTTCTCTGTCGCATCCATGATCTGCTGCATGCTCTTCGCAAGCTCTTTCTGGAGGTTCACGGTATTGAATTTTTCCGTGTTCGTTTTTACTCTCGGGATCTGCACGGTCTCCGCCACGATCTCACCGGAGGCGAGGTCTTCATCCTGACGTACCTCCATGACGCCTTCCCGCTCGATCTTTTCTCTTGTGATATTGCGGTATTTCTCCTCCTGCTGCGGAGTGAGCGGCTGATACAGCATTTTTAATTCCAGTGCTTTTTCCACATAAATGCCATCGCCAAACCAGAGCACCAGCTCATCACAGGCATCGATGCACTGGTCGCTCATGCCCGCCCGATGATAAAGCTCGGCCAGTTCAAACGCCCATTTTTCCGTGTATTCCTGCTCTTTTAATTCTTCTAATATCGCGATCTGCTCCGTAATCGGTTCGCCTTGTTCCCGGCTTAACTCATAGCGGAGCACATATTTCAAATTGTCATGCGGCGCGATCTCCACAAATTCCTCGTAGTAATCTTTGGCTTCATCAAAATTATGTGTATGTATCGCAAGCTCTGCCAGACGATAGATGATCGTTCTGCCGATCGGTGACCGGTCATATGCCATAAGAAGCACATCCCTGCTGTCCTCGTAACGCTGCATATGACTGTATATCTCACTGGCAAGCACCAGAGAATTTACGTTTTTTACTTTTCTCCAGTTGATCGTGTCCGCAATCTCTTCTGCCTTTTCGTAATCTCCCTGTCCCACCAGACTTTTCATCTCGTCCAGCTTCAATTTATATTCATATTTATCCAAAATATGTCACCTCAAAATCTGCTATTCAACCAGAAAATACCATATGGTGAAAGTACCCCTGATTATTGTTTTCAGTGTAACATAACAGGTGCCTTCTGTCAAAAATATCTGCGCCCGAATCCGACAAAATTTCCGGCTTTTTCCCGCGGTCTGCATCTTTCTCGTCGCTATTACAGAGACGGGATGCGCTTCGTGCATCCCGCTCTGATAAACGGTCGTCAAACGGATGCCTGTGCAGGCACGGCATCCATTTTTCTCGTCGCTATTACAAAAAAAGATGAAAGCCTTATTCGGCTTTCACCTTTTCATCCTCAGATGCCTCTTTCTTTGCCTCTTTTTCTTTATAATTCATCGCATTCGTTTTTGTGTCAATATCTACCAGCATGATGTATTCATCGGTTTTATCCGGCAGACTTCTTTTCCGCAGGAAATAATTTACAATATTGCGGACGATGTAGTAAATTACCGCAAATGTCGGCACTCCGAGGATCATTCCCGGCACTCCGAACATTCCGCCCCCGATCAGGATCGCAAACACAACCCAGAAGGAAGACAACCCCGTGGAATTTCCGAGGATCTTCGGTCCCAAAATATTCCCGTCAAACTGCTGCAGGATGATGATAAAGATCAAAAAGTAAAGTCCCTGCAACGGATTTGCCAGTGCGATTATGATAAAACTCGGGATCGCCCCGATATACGGTCCGAAAAACGGGATCACGTTCGTCACTCCGACGATCACGGAAACCAGTACCGTATACGGCATATTCATAATAAGGAGCACCACATAACAGATCACACCGATGATCACCGAATCCAGGATCTTTCCTGTAATAAATCCGCCAAAGATCTGATTGCTCTTGCGCACGGTCCGCACAATAATATTTCCGCGCTCCGGTTTGAAGATCGCATATATGATCTTCTTTGACTGACCGATAAATTTTTCTTTTTCCATCAGTACATAGACGGAAACGATCAGTCCGATGATCGTATTGAACAACAGCTTCACCATCGAGATCACGCCGCTCGTAATGGATGCCAGATAGGTCGTCGCCTGCGGCAGGACATCGGTCTGCACCCAGTTCTCAAAGTAGCTTGCCGCCCGGTCGAGCGTATCATTCATAAACGCCGCCGTCTCCTTATCTCCCTTAAACTGCGTGTCTATCCACTTGGAAAGCTGCTCCACCTCGTCCGGCAGGGAGGTGAACATTCCCGTAATACTCTGTATGAGCTGCGGGATCACCATCATAAGAAGTCCGTACACGATCAGGACCAGGAGTAACAGCGACAGCGCGATCCCGATCCCTCTTGACATTTTCCATACTTTCTTCTCATCGTGGATCTTTTTACTGAAAAGCGTTTTTAAATGACTTTCCAGAAACATCATGACAGGGTTCAGCAGATAGGCAACCACCAGACCGATGATGATCGGCTGCAATACCTTCATCAGCTTCCGCCAGCCGGACGCAAAACCGTTATAACGGTAGATCAAGAAGAACACAAGGATGCAGCAGCAAAATACAACAAAGACTAACAGCGCTATCATCAGATAGGACTTCAGATTGGAATCCAGTTTATCTTTTTTCTCCTGTTCCTGTGGAACTTTCTTTTCCTGCTCTGCCATGTGCTCTTCCCTCCTTTAACCTCTGTAATAATTAATGAGACATCCTTTTAGAATGATCGTTCTCTCATCCTCTGTCAGTTCACCCATCTGAAGCGTGAACGGAACCAGCTTTCCATCCTTTACCACAAATGCATCGATCTCTGTCTTTTTCTGCTCGATCGCTTCCCGGATCTTTGGTACAAACAGATAATCTCCATTCCGGAATGGCAGTTCCCCTTCCGGGATCAGAAATGGAAGCATACCCCAGTTGATCAGGTTCGAACGATAACGCTTGGTTGCGTATTCATTGGCGATGTTTGCCCATCCGCCAAGAACCTTCTGACATGACGCAGCCTGCTCACGCGCAGAGCCGTCTCCCGGTTTTACCGCAAAGATCGTGCTTCCGACACCAAGATTCTCTTTTGTCACATCTGTATATTCTTTTTTGATTGTTTCAATAACCGGTGCAATTTCAGCAAACCCTTCTTCCGGATTCTTTCCTTCTTCGATCGCTTTCTGTGCTTTCTGTACTTCCTTGGCACGTCCAACGTAAGCCGGATCTTTTCTGGAAAGCGCAAATTCTGCCAGTCCAAGCGGATTAGAACGGAAAGAAGATGTCTCACCGGACGGAATCAGCTCATCTGTCGTTGTGACCGGATCGTGGATCTCGGAAACAACTTTTAATACCATATGCTCCGGAAGCGCACTCATTGCCGGCCAGTCTTTGATGTTCGGTCCAAACTGGATCTCAACCGACGGATCCGCAACTCCCTTGGAGTCAAATACACGGTTCTCATAAATGGTCTTGTCAAAGAAATATTTCGGTTTTGTATAGTTTACATCCATATCTGCCGCAGAAGTAAGGATACCCTTGTTTGCCGCAGTTGCCGCGATCGAACGCGCATCCATAAGCGCAACGGAAGCCACCTGTCCATTCTGCACCTTAGAACCTTCACGGTTCGGGAAGTTTCTGGTAGAATGACGGATAGAAAACGCGTTGTTTGCCGGTGTATCGCCGGCGCCGAAACATGGGCCGCAGAACGCAGTCTTTACGATCGCTCCGGTTTCCATCAGAGATGCCACTGCGCCATTCTTTACCAGTTCCATATAAACCGGTGTACTTGCCGGATATACACTTAACGTAAACTCATTCGCTCCAATGGATTTTCCTTTTAAGATGTCCGCTGCGTCGCAGATATTTTCAAATCCGCCGCCGGCGCATCCTGCAATGATACCCTGGTCTACATAAAGTTTTCCATCTCTCACCTTGCTCTTTAAGTCCAGTTTGACTGCCCCGTCGAAGCTGACCTCGGCACGTTTCTCACAGTCATCCAGAATATCCATAAGGTTTGCGTTCAGTTCATCGATCGTATAGGTGTTACTCGGATGGAACGGCATTGCGATCATTGGCTTGATCGTGCTAAGGTCGATCTCGATCATTCCGTCATAATATGCTACTTTACCCGGATTTAACTCTTTGTATTCACCGACTCTTCCGTGAATATCATAAAACTCTTTTACTTTTTCATCGGTTCTCCAGATGGAAGACAGACAAGTCGTCTCTGTCGTCATAACATCCACACCGATCCGGTAGTCCACGCTCAGATTGGAAACGCCCGGTCCTACAAATTCCATAACTTTATTTTTTACATATCCACGGTCAAATACTTCGCCGATGATCGCAAGTGCGATATCCTGCGGACCTACACCCTTCGCCGGTGTTCCGGTCAGATATACGCCGACCACGCCCGGCATATTGATATCGTATGTCTTACTGAGCAGCTGTTTTACCAGCTCCGGTCCGCCTTCCCCGATCGCCATGGTTCCAAGCGCTCCGTAACGGGTATGGGAATCGGATCCAAGGATCATTTTTCCACCGCCTGCAAGCATTTCACGGGCGAACTGATGGATAACTGCCTGATGAGGCGGTACATAGACTCCGCCGTACTTCTTTGCGCAGGTCAGTCCAAACATGTGGTCATCTTCATTGATCGTTCCACCTACCGCACACAGACTGTTGTGGCAGTTGGTAAGGACGTAAGGAATCGGGAATTTTTCCAGTCCGGATGCCCGGGCTGTCTGAATAATACCGACAAATGTGATATCGTGGGATGTCAGCTTGTCAAATTTGATCTGAAGCTTTTCCATGCTGCCAGATGTGTTGTGCTCTTTTAAAATACCGTAAGCGATCGTGTTTTTCGCCGCTTCACTGCTCGTTATCGTCTCACCGGTCCGGCTCTTTATGATATCCGCGGCATCTCTGCCATCTTCCACAAGCTCAGTGCCGTTCAACAAAAATGCGCCTTTGTCGTATAATTTCATATTTTTCCCTCCTGAATATGTAAGCAAAATCGGCGGTAAAACGCGTCACCGCCGACATCAGTGTTCCTAGTCACACATTATATATGAACTTTTTTCACTTGACAAGTACTTTAGCACACTAATCTGTTGCATTTTGATCCTGTCTGCCGGAAATGCGCGGGAACCGTACCGACGCTGTAAAAAGGTCGCCATCCAGACCGATCGTAAACGATCCATCCATCAGTACCGTAAGATTTTTTGCGATGGAAAGACCCAGTCCGCTTCCTTCGGTGGAACGCGACGTATCTCCTCGGATAAAACGCTCGGTCAGCTCGGTCGTATCCACATGCAGTTCCTGCTCCGAAATATTTTTTATGGAAAATTCCATCTCAGTCTCGCCCGCTTCCACCGTCACATACACTCTGGTATGCGCAAGCGCGTATTTTGCGACATTGTTGTACAGATTTTCCACCACACGCCAGATACGCCTGCCGTCTGCCATGATATATACCGGTTCTTTGGGCAGCTTCGTGATCGTAGTCAGATCCTTTGCCTCAAATTTTTCATTGAATTCTCCGCCGGTCTGATAGATCAGCTCCACAAAATCGATGCACTGCATGTGAAGCTCGATATTGCCGGAACTGATCTTCGACGCTTCCACAAGATCCTCCGTCAGCTGCTTTAACCGCTGTGCCTTGGAATCCAGGATGTCCACATATTCACGCAGATGTTCATCCTCAATGTGCTCCATTTTTATAAGGTTTACATAATTTATGATCGAAGTCAGCGGCGTTTTGATATCATGCGATACATTGGTGATCAGATCCGCTTTCATACGCTCATTCTTGGTGTTTTCATCCACCGCGCAGTACAGTCCGTCACCGATATTGTTGACGGCGTCCGCCATCTTTTTGTTTGCCTCATAAAAACCTTCGGTATCGATCTTGAACTTGAGGTTTCCCTCTGCAATCTTATTTACCCCTTCCAAGAGCCGCGTCTTCTGGATGGCATTGCGCAGCTGATAGACAAAAGCGCCCAGCATAATGCCCGCCACGCAGATTAACGCAAGGAGGCTCTGATGCACAAATACCAGATACAGCAACAGAAACAATATCACGCTTCCGCCGGCAAAGCAGACAAAGATCCGTCCCGCCAGGCGGATATTTTTTATGATCTTTGTGATCCCGCAGATCAGCCAGTAAAGCAGGCTGCTCTTCCAGAGCACTTCCGCTTTTACCCGCCGCACAAGGCTTAAATAGAGCGCCAGGAACACACTGTCACACACATAGGTCATGGTTCCCGCCATAATGAGCATTCCCGGTATCTTCCATTCCCCGTACACGATCTGCATCGCCGCCACCGTAGTTAAAACCACAAAAAGGAGCAGCGCCACAAAGATAACCTCTGTCTTTACACGGTCGATCCAGTACAGACGGATCTTGGTCTCCTCTCCATCCACACGGCCTGCCGCCATGGTAATGAGCACAAGCGTCATGATAAATGAGATAATGCTGCCCGCCAGCAGAAAGATTCCTCCGATGATCCACGGATGATACTGTCCAAATTCCCGGTTGGCAGACGCAAAGGAATCCGCATACGGGAAATCCGTATCCACCGTGATCAGAACCACCGTATTTTCTCCGACCGCTCCCGCCATATGCTCCAGCTGGTCATAAAAATATTCTTCCATGCCATCCACATTCGTGCGCATCCGCAGCGAGACATTATCGTAGTAGAAGTAGCTGCCAAAATCCTCCATGGCATTTTGTAACTCATCCTCTACTTCTTTGTCCGTCATATTGGTGTATACATCCGTGGGATCACTGGTCTCATAATCACCCGTTTTGCTGATCCAGTACCGCACGTTGGAGTCGTTTACATCATATTTGTTCAGATAGCGTTTATAAAGTCCGATATCCGTACTAATGGTATCAAGTACCTGTTCTGTCATCTGCGAGATACGTCTCGCCTCAGCCTCATCCATAGTACCATCCGAAAGACACTGGTGCAGGCTCTTCCCGGATAACGGCGTGTATTCCTCCTCCAAGATTCCGGATTCATCTTCCGAATAGCCGGCAGCCGCCCATTTTAAGAGATCTCCAAGCCGATAGTACGATCTGAATCCGGTCTGTTCCTCAATATCATCTTCCTCCGGTTCTTTTAACGTGCCGATCCTGCCACTGGCATACGCCATAACGTCAACCGTTTTGTCTTCGTCATAGACACCGTCTTTTTCAAACTGTTCTTTCAGCGTCACATACTTGATCAGTTCCTGCGCGGTCTTTTGAAACACATCCGTATAATAACCCGAATTCACAAATGAGGTGTCTAAGATATCGTTGGTATTCAACATCCTGCGGTCAAACAGCGCACTGAGCAGCACAATAGAAACTACAAGCAGCACCGCAAAGATCTGCTGTAATATCACAAGCCATATTTTCGTTCCCGTGGTATACCGGAATTTTCTCATGGAGTACCTGCCTTCGTTCCGTTAATTCTTATCAATTTTGTATCCAACGCCCCAGACAACCTTCAAATAGCGCGGTTCCTTCGGATTGATCTCGATCTTTTCGCGGATGTGCCGGATATGTACCGCCACGGTATTATCTGCTCCTATGGCATCTTCATTCCAGATATTTTCATAGATCTGATTGATCGAGAAAACTTTTCCCTGGTTTTTCATCAAAAGCAGTAAAATATTGTATTCGATCGGTGTCAGTTTCACGATCTCGCCGTCTACGGTGACTTCCTTTAACTCATCATTGATGGCAAGACCACCAACCTGATAAACCGCCTGCCCGTTTTCCGCAGCGTTTCCAAGCTTGGTGTAACGGCGCAGCTGTGACTTCACGCGCGCCACCAGCTCTAACGGATTAAACGGTTTGGTAATGTAATCGTCCGCCCCGACGTTTAAGCCCAGTATCTTGTCCGTATCCTCTGATTTCGCTGATAAAATTATGATCGGGATGCTGCTCTCCTCGCGGATCTTTAAGGTCGCGCGGATACCGTCCAGTTTCGGCATCATCACATCTATGATCAAAAGATGTATCTCTTCTTCTTTTAAGATCTTCAAGGCATCCTCGCCATCATACGCGCGGAATACCTGATAGCCTTCCTGCTGTAAATAAATCTCGATCGCTTCCACGATCTCCTTATCATCATCACATACTAAAATGTTCAATTTCTTCCCACCCTTCTCCCTCATTTTATCAGTTTTTCTTAAAAATAGCTTTTGGTAATTCTTAAGCTTTTTTTAAGATTCCTCCTTCTCCTCTAAAAGTTTCATAAACTCTTCACCGGTGATCGTCTCCTGCTCATAGAGATATTTCGCGATCTTATGAAGTTTATCCATATTGGCGGAAAGCAGTTCCTCCGCATTTTTATATGCATTTTTGACAATGGCAACGACCATATCATCGATACTCTTTGCCGTCTGCGGCGAGCAGGAAAGTGTGCTGTCTCCACCGAGATACGCGTTCGTTTCCGTCTCAAACGCTACCATGCCAAACTCCTCGGACATACCGTATTTGGTCACCATGGCGTGCGCAAGCTTTGTCGCCTGCTCAATATCATTTGAAGCACCAGTCGAGATTGAATGGAAGATCAGCTCCTCCGCGCACCGTCCACCGGTGAGCGTCGCGATCTTGTTTTCCAGCTCTTCTTTTGACATCAGGTTGCGCTCTCCTTCATCCACCTGCATCGTATAACCAAGCGCCCCTGAAGTACGCGGTACGATCGTGATCTTGGTGACCGGGGCGGAATGCGTCTGAAGCGCCGCGACAAGCGCATGACCAACCTCATGATAAGAAACGGTAAGCTTCTCTTTGTTGGAAAGTATCTTGTTCTTCTTCTGATAACCGGCGATAACAGTCTCTATGCTTTCTTCCATATCTTCCTGCGTCACATACGCCCGGTTCATCTTGACCGCGCGAAGTGCCGCCTCATTTACCATATTCGCAAGCTCGGCTCCGGATGCGCCCGCAGCTGCCCGCGCGATCGCGCCAAAGTCAACGTCATCGCCCATTTTTACTTTCTTCGCATGGACACGGAGGATCGCCTCTCTGCCCGCAAGATCCGGAAGTTCCACCGGAACCCGGCGGTCAAAACGTCCCGGACGGAGCAGCGCCGGATCAAGGACATCCGGGCGGTTCGTCGCCGCGAGGATCACTACCCCCTTCGAACCGTCGAAACCATCCATCTCGGTCAGAAGCTGGTTTAAGGTCTGCTCGCGCTCATCATTTCCGCTCATTCCCTGTCCGTCACGTTTCTTTCCGATCGTGTCGATCTCGTCGATAAACACGATACACGGTGCCTTCTCATTCGCCTGACGGAACAGGTCACGCACTTTGGACGCGCCCATACCGACAAACATTTCTACGAATTCCGAACCGGAAATGGAGAAAAACGGCACGTCTGCTTCTCCGGCAACCGCCTTTGCAAGCAGCGTTTTTCCGGTACCCGGAGGTCCCACAAGAAGCGCTCCTTTTGGCATGGACGCCCCGATGGCACGGTATTTCTCCGGGTTATGCAGGAAATCCACGATCTCCTGTAAGATCTCCTTCGCCTCATCCTCGCCTGCCACATCACCAAACTTGATCCCGGTCTCGGACTGCACATAGATCTTTGCGTTACTCTTTCCAAACTGCATCGCGCCAGAGCCGCCGCCCATCCGCTTCATCATGGAACGGCCGAGCAGTTCCCCGAGTCCTGCGAAAATGAGGATCGGCAGGATCCAGGTCAGGAGAAACGAAAGGAGCGGGCTCATCTCTTTTTGGACGACACGGTCAAACGAGCATCCCGCGTCATATAAGCGTTCCACCAGATCCGGGTCCTCAAATGCCGCCGTCTCGTAATAATTCGGCGTCTCCTCCTTATCCTGGAAATAGATCATATCATCTTCGATCTGGACTTTGGATACTTCCTTTTTATCCACCATACTTAAGAATGTTCCATAATCCACTTCTTTTACATCCGGTTTCAAAAGCTGTGGGAACAGCAAAAAATTTAAAAGAAAAAGAATCACCAGCACGACCATATAATAAAACATCATCGGCTTTTTTGGTTTGTTTACCTGCTGCATCGCATAATCTCCCTTCTACTCCATAATACGAACTTTTCTATTTTGATTCATGTTAAATCCTGGCTTTTTATTTGTCAATGCAATTCATATTTTTATTAGAAATTTTATTTACATTTTAGATTTGGGCATGCGGACGAAAAGTTGGACTGTGTAATGCCTGACATGTTATGAGGTAC